>CDYT01012462.1_pt1 | contig 47149 bp, 39 predicted proteins | sample 557541 | NCBI WGS metagenome assembly CDYT01 (sample SAMEA3182060, study PRJEB8094) | gut metagenome | biome: human; feature: gut; material: Stool; isolation source: human stools | place: Canada | collected 2013-01-15
AATAATGGATAATCTGTGAAACAGACTGATACTTTTATAGTTGGTTAAACTTGTTCATTGCATTAGCCTTAATATCATCGGCTATGTCAATGTAGGGCTTCATGGCTTTATAATCACTGTGTCCTGTCCATTTCATTACAACCTGTGCCGGAATACCTAGAGCCAGCGCATTACAGATGAATGTTCTTCTTCCTGCATGAGTACTGAGCAATGCGTATTTCGGGGTAACTTCATCTATGCGCTCATTCCCTTTATAGTAGGTTTCACGTATAGATTCGTTAATTTCTGCCAGTTCTCCCAGTTCTTTCAGATAATCATTCATTTTCTGATTGCTGATAACAGGCAATACCATGTGGTTTTCAAAATGGATGTCCTTGTATTTTTCAAGTATGGCTTTACTGTACTTGTTCAGTTCAATACTCAGACTATCTGCCGTTTTAACGGTGGTGACTTCTATATGGTCGGACTTGACATCACTTCTCTTTAGGTTGCGAACATCTGAATAACGCAGACTGGTAAAGCAACAGAACAGGAAAACATCCCGGACACGTTCCAGATACTGTTTGTCTTTGGGTATCTGATAGTCTTTAAGTCTGTTCAGTTCTTCCCATGTCAGGAAGATTACCTTCTTGGGGGTGGTTTTCAATTTCGGTTTGAACGTATCGTATGCTATATTCTGGTGATAGTCTTTCTTGAAGCTCCACCGCAGGAACCATTTGAGGAATCCCATTTGTTTACCGATGGTACTGTTCCTCATATCCTTTTTGTCGCGCAGGAAATTGACATATTCGTTCAGTCCGAATTCATTGAAATATTCAAAGGTTAAATCTTCCTTGAACTCCTTGAGGTGATTTTTAACGGCTGCAAACTTTTCGTATGTGGATTCAGTCCAGTTATTCTGGTTGCCGCATTCTTTTACAAATTCATCGAATACCTCCCAAAAACTTATCTTTACGTCTTCCTGGTCTTCACTTGTATCTTTCATCCGCAGGTTGAATGCGTCCTTTAGCTGTTGGGTAGTGGGCATGGCTTCCTGTACCTCAAATTCCTTGAACACGTTTTGAATTTCGGTATAGTATTTCAGCAGATCGGCATTGATTTCAGATGCACTTTGCTTTAGTTTGTTGGTACACCCGTTCTTCACTCGCTGCTTGTCAGCATCCCACTTGGCTACATCAATGCGGTAACCCGTTGTAAACTCAATGCGCTGACTTGCGTATATGACACGCATACGGATAGGCACGTTCTCCACGATTGGCACACCGTTCTTCTTCCGGCTTTCCAATGCAAAAATGATGTTTCGTTTGATATTCATAATTGGGTGTGTTTGAAATTCTACACCCAAATATACACCCAATATTTGGAATAGCAAAAGATATTCAGAAAGATTTAGATTTACTATGTACTCCAAATAGTGCTTGATTATTAATGATTTGCAATTTTATGATATTTCTTGAATATGTAGGTTCGAGAGCCTGTCTCTCCGCTGAACGTGCTGGACAGAAATGGTCAGCAAACGGACAAAAAGCTACAAATAAATGATTTGTGGCTTTTTTTATTACCCAAAAGTCCAACTTCCAAGCGATGCAAAGGAATGCATTCTCACAATTTGTTACCCAATATCGCTTGAATACTGCTTGTGAACTTTTCCAATTTCAAAACATGGATGCTTTGAAATCAAAATTACCTATATTTGAACATTGAAACTTAATAAACAACTTATATGGAACTATCAGCAAGTAAAATCCCACGTATTGAAGTAGTCGATGCACTAAGAGGATTTGCCGTCATGGCAATTATTTTAGTGCATAATCTGGAACATTTTATCTTTCCTGTCTATCCAACAGAACAACCAGCATGGCTAGCCGTCTTAAACGACGGAGTGTTTAACGTCATTTTTTCCCTGTTTGCAGGAAAAGCTTATGCTATTTTCGCTCTTTTGTTCGGGTTTACATTCTATATCCAATGTCATAATCAGACAAAGAAAGGAAAAGACTTCGGCTACCGCTTCTTATGGCGATTGGTTCTGTTGCTTGGCTTCGCAACCTTGAATGCCGCTTTTTTCCCGGCCGGAGACGTACTGTTGTTATTTGCCGTAGTAGGTTTGGTTTTATTTCTGGTCCGCAAATGGAGTGACAAAGCGATCTTGATCATAGCTATTATATTATTAATCCAACCTATAGAATGGTATCACTACATCATGAGTCTGCTCAATCCTGCCCATGCTCTGCCGGATCTCGGCGTAGGCGCCATGTACAGTGAGGTCGCCGAATATACCAAAGCCGGAAATTTCCTGGACTTCATCTGGGGCAATATCACGTTAGGACAAAAAGCAAGTTTGTACTGGGCTATCGGAGCCGGACGTTTTCTGCAGACGGCAGGTCTATTCCTGTTGGGACTTTATATCGGCAGAAAAGAACTATTCGTTACAAGCGAAACACACCTGCGTTTTTGGGTAAAGGTTCTTATTATTGCTGCAATCTGTTTCGCTCCCTTGTATTCCTTAAAAGAACAGATCATGGCAAGCGACAATGCCTTGATCAAGCAAACCGTAGGGACAGCTTTCGACATGTGGCAGAAATTTGCGTTTACATTCGTCCTCGTTTCCTCGTTTGTACTCTTATACCAGAAAGAATGCTTCAGGAAAGCTGTTTCAGCTCTGCGTTTTTACGGTAAGATGAGCCTGACAAATTATATCGCGCAATCAATCATGGGAGCGATCATCTATTTCCCGTTCGGACTATATTTAGCTCCTTATTGTGGCTATACAATAAGTTTACTAATCGGGTTCGCCCTCTTCCTGTTACAAGTTTCGTTCTGCAAATGGTGGCTGGCAAGCCACAAACAAGGTCCCTTGGAAAGCATATGGCATAAATGGACTTGGATGTTCTCGAACAATAAATAAAAAACATGAGGCAGTGGATACTGCCTCATCAATATATAAGCCTGATTTTATTTCTTCAGAAGAGGCAAATAATCCCCATAACCTTCTTCTTTCATCTTTTCTTTCGGGATAAACCGCAGTGAAGCGCTGTTTATACAATATCGTAGACCTCCTTTATCGGCAGGACCATCCGGAAAGACATGACCTAAATGAGCATTCCCCGTCTGGCTGCGTACTTCTGTCCGGGTCATTCCATGCGAAGTATCCGGTTTTTCGACAATCAGTTTCTTATCAATCGGTTTGGAAAAACTGGGCCAGCCACAGTCGGAATCAAACTTATCGGTAGATACGAAAAGCGGTTCACCAGTCGTAATATCGACATAGATTCCTTCCCTATGCTCATTCCAGTACTCATTGCGGAATGCAGGCTCCGTGGCATTTTTTTGCGTTACGGCATACTGTATGTCCGAAAGTTTATTCTTAAGAGTCACATCATCCGGCTTTGCATAAACAGGACGGGCATTAGCTTTCCGTGCCAATTCAAACAATTTCGGATTAATATGGCAATAACCGCCCACATTCTTATCCAAATAATCCTGATGGTATTCTTCCGCAGCATAAAAATTAACGAGTGGCATCACCTCGATGGCGATCGGCTTCGCATAGTCTTTTGCCAAATCCTTAATGGCAGCTTCGATCACCGGAGCATCGTCTTTATCGATATAATAAATGCCCGTACGATATTGTAAACCACTGTCCCCACCCTGACGGTTGACACTAGTCGGATCTATCGTCTGAAAGTACAAATCTAACAGTAGATCCAAGTCGACCGTTCGCGGATCATAAACAACCTTAACTGTTTCTACCGCTCCGGTATTCCCGGTGCACACCTCTTTATAGGTTGGATTGGGAACTTGGCTGTTGGCATAACCGACTTCCGTTTGTTCCACACCTCTGATCTGTTTCAAGAAATGTTCCGTACCCCAGAAGCAACCGCCTGCCAGATATATTTCAGCCTTGTCTTTCATCTTCATATTTTCTTGTTTCATTAAATCAAACTCTTTCCTGTTCCCAGCGTTGCCAGCCACACTGACACATGCCAATAACAGTGCAATAATAGCAATATTTCTCATAGCCTATCTATTTCTCAAATAACAAATCGGAAATATTTTTTGTTGTTATAGAAAAATAAAGTCATAACATATAAATGGAAAATAAAGATTATCAAAAACGTGTGGCTGCCATACATGACTTGTCCGGATTCGGAAAATGCTCTCTAACTGTTGCTTTGCCTATCCTTTCCGCCGCCGGAATAGAAGCATGTGCCATGCCGACCGCCATATTATCGACTCATACAGGAGGAATCAGCGGATACACTTACCGCGACCTGACAAGCGACATGCGGGCTTTTATGCAGCACTGGAAGTCGCTCGATATACAATTCGATGCGACCTACAGCGGTTTCTTAGGTTCATTCGAACAACTGGACCTCGTCAAAGAGTTTTTCGAACTATTCAGATCAAAAAACAACCTGATCCTGGTAGATCCGGTAATGGCGGACAACGGAGAACTATATCGCATATTCCAGCCTGAGTTTGCAACAGGCATGAGATCCTTATGCAGGAAAGCAGACATCATCGTCCCTAACCTGACCGAAGCTGCTTTATTACTGGAAGAGAGCTACCATCCCGGTCCCTATACGCAGGCTTATATCGAAAAAATCTTAAAAAAACTAAGCAAGCTCGGACCGAAAAAGATCGTACTGACCGGTGTATACTTTGAAGAAAAGAAATTGGGAGCTGCGACCTACGACCAAAGGAAAGATTCGACAGACTACCTGTTTTCCGAAAGGATACCAGGAAGTTATCACGGAACAGGAGATGTTTTTGCGAGCGCCCTGTTATCCGGCCTGCTGAATAACTTCAGCTTAAGCGAATCAGCACAAATAGCCGTAAACTTCACAGCCGACAGTATACGCCGGACATATAATGTAAAAACGGACTACCGCTTTGGTGTTAATTTTGAACAATGTATCCCCAACTTTCTAAAAGAACTCAAACTGATATAGTTATTCCAATTTTATTTTTCATCTTTGTAAAAATAACAAGACAAGAACATGAATAAAACTAAAATAGCGATTTCCGGTATAGGAGCTGTAGGCGGCTACTACGGAGGACTATTAGCTGCCCGTTACAAAGACTCTGAAGATATTGACATCTATTTCATTTCCCGGGGTGAAAACCTGGAAGAGATACGTAAGAACGGCATCGAAGTCAAAAATACATTCCTGACGATCAAAGCAAAACCAACCCTCGCAACCGACAATCCTGCTGAAATAGGACCAGTCGATTACCTGTTTTGCTGTACCAAAAGCTACGACTTGGAGGAGAATATAGTTCAGCTGACTCCGATCATCGGCCCTAATACGGTTATCATTCCTCTGCTGAACGGAGCGGATATAGCGGAACGCATACAAAAGCTATTACCGAACAATGAGGTTTGGAAAGGATGCGTTTACATCAGTTCCCGCTTGGTCAGACCGGGAAGAGTGGAAAAGTTCACCATAAAGGACCGGATGTTCTTCGGAAGTAAACAAGGAAACAAGAAACGACAGAAAGACTTACAGGATATATTGGTCAACGCCCGTATCCTTACCACAATACCGGATGACATTGACTTGGAAATCTGGAAGAAATTCTTCATGATCTCGACCGCCGCCACTATCACCTCCTATTTCAATGAAACGATTGGCGAAGTGGTAAATAACCATATCGATCTGTTCATCACGTTAGGTTATGAACTCAAAAGCGTGGCAGAAGCCAAAGGGATCCGTCTGCCGGACGGTCAAGTATTCTCCGCCATCGACGCCCAGAAGATCATGCCTAACAACTCCACAACCTCCATGCACAGTGATTTTCAAAAAGGCAATCGCACCGAAGTGGAAACATTGACAGGCTATGTCGTACGAACTGCCCAAGAATTGGGAATCGAAGTTCCGACCTATCAATTCATGTACAAAGGGTTGACCGAATTTCCCTATCCGGTGGCGGATTAATTTCCCAATAAGGGAAAGAGAGTATGTCGAAACCTAATGGGTTTTCCGGCAAGCTCTCTTCTCTTATTCTTACTCTGTCCAGACAAACAAATCTAATTATTAATAGTATATGAAAAACAAATTTTATCTCTATTGTATCCTGTGCTTTCTATTCAACGTTGCAGGATATTCGCAAAGTACAGTTTTCGAATCGCTCTCTTTCGAAAGTAACAAATTAGGTAGGAAAGTTTCCTACTCCATCTACCTGCCTTCCGACTACAGCACCTCGAAAAGGAATTATCCGGTCCTCTACCTCTTGCATGGTTATACGGACAATGAAACCAACTGGATACAGATGGGACAAATGAAAACGATTGCCGACCGTGCCATCGCAAACGAGGAAGCCGTGCCGATGATAATCGTCATGCCGGACGCATGGGACACTTGGTATATCAACCAGTATGATGGAAAAGTACCTTATGAAGACATGTTTTTTGAAGAACTTATCCCCTATATGGAAAAAACATACCGGATTCGCAGTGACAAAGAAAGCCGGGCAATTGCCGGATTGTCGATGGGTGGCTACGGATCATTCCTGTACAGCTTGCATCATCCGGACATGTTCTGCGCATGTGCTCCGTTGAGTGCCGCCGTTTTCGACGACACAGTCATGGAAGCACGAAAAGCCCGGTCACATAAGGATTTATTCAACCGCCTGTTCGGACCGGGAGACGAACACTGGAAGCAAAACAATGTCTTGAAGATCCTTTCCGACTGGGACCAAAACAACTTGCCCAAAATCCGTTATTACATTGATTGCGGTGATGACGACGGCCTGCTGGACGGAAACATGCAGGTGCACCAGATCATGAGGCAGAAAGGGATCAGGCATGAATTCCGAGTGCGCGACGGCGGCCATAGCTGGACCTATTGGCGGACGGCTTTGCCGGAAGTCCTGAAGTTTGTCAGCCAGACTTTTTGCCGAAGTTGACAAAACCGTAATATTGGTATATCAATCTGTAATTCGTATAAGTTGTAAATCATTTCCTTTCACTATTTTTGCGACATAAAATAACAGACTATCTAAAAAAGAGCTTATTATGTTGCGAACAATCAGACTTACAACTGCATTTATCTGTTTTACGCTTGTCACCCTGCTGTTTCTCGATTTCACGGGGACGTTGCATACATGGTTCGGGTGGCTGGCGAAAATACAGTTCCTGCCGGCGGTATTGGCACTCAACCTCGGCGTGGTGCTGTTGCTCATTGCATTGACCTGGATTTTCGGTCGGGTTTACTGCTCTGTAATCTGCCCTCTCGGTATATTCCAGGATGTCGTTTCATGGCTGGCGGGGAAACGGAAGAAAAATCGTTTCCGGTATTCCCCCGCCTTGTCCTGGTTAAGATACGGGGTGATGGTGATCTTTATCCTTGCCATGATCAGTGGGTTAGGGGCATGGGCGGCCTTGATCGCACCCTACAGCGCTTACGGGCGTATCGCCTCTAACTTATTCGCACCCCTCTGGCAATGGGGGAACAACTTTCTGGCCTACTTGGCGGAACGGGCGGGCAGTTATGCTTTCTACGAGACGGAAGTCTGGCTACGGAGCCTCCCAACCTTTATCATTGCCACAGTTACCTTCATTATACTGATCATACTTGCCTGGCGGAATGGGCGAACCTATTGCAACACGATCTGCCCGGTAGGAACGTTTTTTGGATTGATCTCCCGTTTTTCCGTTTTCAAGCCGGTTATCGATACGTCCAAATGCAATGGTTGCGGTTTGTGTACCCGCAATTGTAAAGCAGCCTGTATCAATGCGAAAGCACACGAGATCGATTACAGCCGTTGCGTCGCCTGCATGGATTGTATCGACAAATGCCGGCAGGGAGCCATCCGATATACACGCAGAAAAACAAACAAGGCGGAAATACAGACCGCCCAACCGGCCGTAGACAAGCCCGATCGTCGCAAATTCTTTACCGTATCGGCATTACTTGCCACTTCAGCCGCACTGAAAGCCCAGGAAAAAGTACAACTCCCGGACAAGAAAGTCGACGGCGGACTGGCCATCATCGAAGATAAAAAGAAACCGGACCGGACAACCCCGATCACTCCTCCGGGCTCGCTGAGCGCTGCCAATTTCTCCCAGCATTGCACCGCGTGCCAGCTTTGTGTATCGGTTTGTACGAACCATGTGCTGCGTCCTTCGGGGAACCTTCAAACATTTATGCAGCCAGAAGTATCGTACGAGCGAGGATACTGTCGTCCCGAATGCGTCAAATGTTCGGAAGTTTGCCCGACCGGAGCGATCCGTCCGATCACGAAAGCGGACAAGACGGCTATCCAGATCGGACATGCCGTACTGATTCAGGAAAATTGCATCGTCAACCGGGACGGCGTCACTTGCGGCAACTGTGCCCGCCATTGCCCTACCCAGGCGATCTTGATGGTGGCAAAAGACCCGAACGACCCGGATTCGCCTCAACTTCCGGTCGTAAACGAGGAAAAATGCATCGGCTGCGGAGCCTGTGAAAACCTGTGCCCGTCGCGTCCGTTCAGCGCCATATATGTGGAAGGACACGAACAACACCGGAATATTTGATCAAGAAATAAAAGAATCATCATATATGAAAAAAGACAATCATCAAGCGATAAACCGTCGCGATTTCCTGAAGATTGTAGGAATCAGCACGGCAACTACCGCCCCGTTGCTCTCCGGGTGCAGTTCGGACAGCGGGATGGCCTCAGGTTCGGGAAGCTCCACCCCTATTCCCACGGACCGGATGACATACCGCACGACGCCGTCCACAAAAGACAAAGTTTCCATCCTCGGTTATGGATGCATGCGCCTGCCGACCATTGCCAAAAACAGCGCAAGAGACAGCGACGACGAAATCGACCAGGAGATGGTCAACCGGCTGACTGACTATGCCATCGAGCACGGTGTGAACTACTTCGACACCTCGCCCGCCTACTGCAAAGAACGTTCGGAACATGCTATGGGGATCGCCCTCAGCCGCTATCCACGTGACAAATATTACATCGCCACCAAACTTTCGAACTTCTCTCCCGACACATGGAGCCGCGAAGCCTCTATCGCGATGTATAACAATTCGCTCAAGGAGCTGCAAGTCGATTATCTCGATTATATGCTGCTCCACGGGATCGGCATGGGTGGTATGGAAGCTTATGAAAACCGGTATATCAAGAACGGCATACTCGACTTCCTGCTCGAAGAACGCAAGGTAGGACGTATCCGAAACTTAGGTTTCTCCTATCACGGAGATATAGAGGTGTTCGATTATTTGCTTTCGAAACACGACGAATATCAATGGGATTTCGTCCAGATCCAGTTGAATTACCTGGACTGGAAACATGCCAAAGAGATCAACCCGCGAAACACCGATGCGGAATATCTGTACGGGGAATTGCAGAAACGGGGGATTCCCGCCATCATCATGGAGCCACTCCTCGGAGGACGGCTTTCGAACGTGCACGACCATATCGTCGCCCGCCTGAAGCAACGCGAACCGGGACGGAGCGTCGCCTCCTGGGCTTTCCGGTTTGCCGGCTCGTTTCCCGGCGTACTCACCGTGCTGAGCGGCATGACTTACATGGAGCACCTGCAAGACAATCTCCGCACCTACTGCCCGTTGCAACCGTTGACGGAAGAGGAAAACCGTTTCTTGTTCGACACCGCCGACTTGATGATGCAGTATCCGACCATCCCGTGTAACGACTGCAAATACTGTATGCCTTGTCCTTACGGTATCGATATTCCGGGAATTTTGCTTCATTATAATAAATGTGTGAACGAGGGGAATGTCCCTCAGAGCGGACAGGATGAAAACTATCGCGAAGCTCGCCGGGCTTATCTGATCGGGTACGACCGCAGTGTACCGAAACTCCGCCAAGCGGATCATTGTACTAGTTGCAACCAATGTAATCCACACTGTCCGCAGGGAATCGATATTCCGAAAGAACTACAGCGAATCGATCGTTTCGTCGAACAACTGAAACAAGAGACATTATAAATCCAAACAGCCGTCCCGATTTCGGACGGCTGTTTTTTATCTCCAAAAACACCGTCCCGATTTCGGACGGCTGTTTTTTATCTCCAAAAACACCGTCCCGATTTCGGACGGCTGTTTCTATGTCCAAAAACACCGTCTTGATCCTCGGAAATTATATTCCCCCCTTTAAAAGTAATTTCCTCTGAGGTTTAAACACCATATAGTTGAATACCAGAAACACCGTAGTTCCTAACAGGGCAAAAAACGAACCGATCAATGCCGTACTTTCCAGCCCTGCCCCATGTTCGATCGACAATCCTCCAAAATAAGCCCCCACGGCATTCCCCAAATTAAAAGCAAGCTGGACCATCGCCCCGCCCATCATCTCTCCGCCAGGAGAATATTGAAGCAACAACAATTGCTGTGGAGAAGAAACTGCAAACAGGCAACCAGTACAAACGCACATCAGCAAAGCGGACAAAAAGCCGTACGAAGCAAAAAAATAAATCAGCAGAAGTGATGCAAACATCAGAAACTGCATGGACATCGCTACGATACCAGGTGTAAAACGATCAGACAAATGCCCTCCCAAATAGTTACCGACACACATGCTCGCACCCGCCAGCAACATCAATACAGGCATTGTCCCGACACTGAAACCGGACACCTCCGTCATTAACGGATTGACATAGCTATACCAGCAAAAAGCTCCCCCGTTTCCTAACATGGTAGCAGCAATCAGCATCCATGGTTCCGGCCTTCTCAAAAAACGAAACTGCCCTTTCAGATTCGTCGCCGGCAGGGCGGGCAAAACAGGAACCCACCTCCGGATAAACCAAATCGTTACGCCACCCCACAACGCTGCAATCACAAAAACCAAACGCCAGGACAGAAAGTGCCCCAGGAAATTCCCGGCCGGGACACCGAACAAATTGGCAATCGTCATTCCCATAATCATAATAGCTACAGCAGAAGTGCTTTTCCCTTTCTCCGCCAAACGGCTGGCAACAATCGAACCGACTCCGAAATAAGCCCCATGCGGCAACCCCGATACAAACCGGGCACACAACCCCATCCAATAATCGGCCGACAGAGCCATAAGCAGATTCCCGGCAACAAAAAGCCCAACCAAAGCAAGCAAGATCGTACGTAACGGCCAACTCCTGGCCACCACCACTACCAACGGCGCTCCCACACATACACCCAACGCATAAGCCGAAATAAGATGCCCGGCTTCGGATAAGGAAATATCAAATCCTGCCGCCACATCCGGCAAGATACTCATCATAATAAACTCTGCAATCCCCAACCCAAATGTGCCAAAAGACAATGCATACAAACCTTTCTTCATAACCTATTCAATCTTTCTGTTTTTCCGGCCGCAAAGAAACAACAAAATTATTAAGTGTAATTGTCGCAGATTATGCAATTATTGTCTAATTTTACTGTGTTTTATCAGAAAGTTCATCCGACATGCACGAGAAACTAAAATTCGAACAAATCAAAAAAGATAGTTGTGCCTCATTACGCTACGATTATTCCAGCTTGTACCCGAAAGACGAAATGCCTCTTCATTTTCATCCCGAAATAGAAATATGTTATGTTGTGAAAGGTTCAGGCTACCGGATGATAGGCGACTTTCTGGAGCCGTTCGAGGAGGGAGAAGTCGTACTGGTCCCGACCAACCAACCACATTGTTGGATGTATAACCCCGAAAGCTGCGAGCCTGATGGAAAACGGAGATGCATAGTTGTGCAATTCAATCCCGACTTGCTACAAACCGGCCTGTCTTTTTTTACCGAATGGGAATATGCCGCTCACCGGTTATCGGCAATCCAGCAAGGCATCCTGCTGACAGGCGAAACAGCCGGAAAGATCAAATCCTGCTTAGAAGAAATGAACCTCCTGAATGCAAGCGAAAGGATGCTGATGTTGATCCGCATCCTGCAACAAATCGGAACCACAACCGATTTAATCCCTATCGGTTTGCAGGAAACGGTATTCAACGGCATTACCAAAAACATGCAACGCATGCAACTGATCTTCAAATACGTCATCGAGCATTACAAGGAGAAAATAACTCTTTCGGACGCCGCAAACGTAATCAGCATGAGCACAACGGCGTTCTGCTCGTTTTTCAAACGTGAAACAGGCAAAACGTTTACAAACTTCATCAACGAATACCGGATAGAGGCCGTTGGCACTTTACTCCGCAACTTTCCGGATAAGGACATTAACGAAATAGCCTGGCAATGCGGCTTCACCGACATTCCCTACTTCAATCGTTATTTCAAAAAGATGAAACAGATGACTCCGAAACAATGGAGATACAAAATACAATAAAAAAAGAATATCCTAATATGAATGCAGAAATTATCCGATTCTTAGACGATTTACGACGAAACAATAATACCGTTTGGTTCCATGAAAATAGAGAACGATATGACAAACTTCGCTGTGCTTTTATCAACGAAGTACAAGAGTTAATCGAACGAATCAGCGTATTTGATCCTGATATACGGGGATTGGATGCCCGGAAATGTCTGTTCCGTATTAATCGCGACATCCGCTTCAGCCTCGACAAGTCGCCTTACAAGACTTATATGTCAGCCTGTATTGCTCAAGGAGGACGTCATAGTATCCGGGGAGCTTACTACTTTCATCTTGAACCGGAATACTGCGTACTGTCTGGCGGTATCTGGTATCCCAAACCGGAAATATTGAAAGTCCTTCGACGTGAAATATACAACAACATAGATGAATTTGTTTCCATCATCGAAGAGCCTTCCTTCAAAGCTCTGTACCCGTCACTCGAAGGGGACATGCTAAAACGTATCCCGGCAGGTTTCTCCTCCGATTCTCCTTACGGTCATATATTAAGGCACAAAGACTTCAGCGTTATAGGTATTAAGCCCGACAGGTTTTTCAGCCAGCCGGACTGGATGGAAGAAACCATCGATTGTTTTCGAAAGCTTCTTCCATTCAACCGCTTCCTGAATGAAATTGTGGATGAATATATGGGAAATCTGTAAAAACACTATTTTCCGCAAATATCCTTAAACGGACAATACATGCAGGCTTTGCCGTTCGGGGTTTGCACGAATGGGGTTTCTGTGTCGAAGATTTCATCCAAGCAATTTCGCAGGCTGTCTTCAAAATCCGTGCGATAGTTGGCGAAGTCCAAAACCTGTTCTGTTTTGAACCGGTCTGTACGATGGTAAATTCCAGGATCGAAAGAGGAAGAAAAGAGGGTCCTCATATAATAGATACCCGGCTGAATAGCTGTTGAAAGCTGAACTGACCTGTTATACATCCATGCATACATAAAGACCTGCATAACCGCTTTGGAACGATCCGTATCTGCTTTGTCGAAAAGAGCTTCTACAGAGGTAAACTGCGTCGTCCCGCTCCCACTCTTATAGTCAATAATGCGGACGACATCGCGTACTTCGTCTATACGGTCGATAAATCCTTTCAACTGGATATTGCTTTTATCCGTCAATGGGAAAAGGCATTTTATCTTCTTTTCCGATTCGATATAACGGAAAGGAGTCTGTTTTGCGTCACGTTCCAGCACTTTCTCCACATATTTGCGAATCATCTCGCCGATCAGGAAGTTCTGTCCGGTGAGTGGACGAACAATGTCCGTTTTAAAGAAAATTTCGGCAAAGGCACGGGCAACCGCTCCCGTCAACATAGGCGTATCTTTTCGGATCGCTTTCAGCAGATCAGCCGTCACCATCTTTCCGCAGAATGGCTGATACAATTCTTCCATCACCTTATGCAGGATACTTCCAAAAACATTACTTTCGATCGTCTCGCTTACCTCCTCTTCTTCACGTATTCCCTCGACAACGGAGAAATAGAATTTAAGCGGACAATCCAGATAGGTATTGACTGCACTCGCCGATATCGCCCGCGTCCCACCACTCCGGAAATCAGCCAGACAGTTCATGACTTCCTCCGTCTTAGCTACCTGCAAGGCAGGAGTCTTGGAAGAAGAGACATTGTAAACAACCAACTTATTCTGTATCGGCTCCTCATAATGATAATGCAACTGATGCACGAAACGGCTAACCTCGCCTGTCTGCAATCCGTTGCTTCTTGTATCATAAAGCAGACTGACATGGCTGGCACGATAAATCAAACGATAGAAATGATACGCCCAAACACTGTCCTGATGTTCGTATGTCGGCAAACCGAATCCACGACGAAGATTATAAGGAATAAATGAATTAGCCGCTTTCCTCAACGGGAAAATTCCTTCATTCATCGAAAGGATAATCAACCGGTCAAAGTCAAGCGCACGAGTCTCCAAAACACCCATGATCTGCAAACCGGAAAGAGGTTCACCTTGGAAAGGAATCGTAATTGTGTCCGTCACACGTTTCAGCAAACGGAAATAGGTGTCGATTTTCATTTCTACATTCGCCTCCCGCATGACTTCCTTCATCCGGTTAACCGTAGCGAAATAATGGAAGATAAACTCCTGTTCGATGTCGTTAATAGTTGAGAGTTGAGAGTTGAAAGTTGAAAGTGGCTCCGCGTCACTATTTACACTTTCAACTTTCAACTTTCCACCTTCAACTGCTTTATTCAGTTCCTGCAACACGTTAATCAAATAATCGGAGAAAGTTTCCACCGCAGTCACCGGAGTAAAGAGGATGGACAACAATGGCGTCTTATTCAGATCGTCATACGATATGTAAATTTTGTTGTTTTCTGAAATATCTTTTACCAGATTAGAAACCATCTCCGGAGAAGTAGTCGAGATATACCGATGGTTCAGGATTGGCAAGACATCCCGGAAATAGAACACCGGCCTCCGGTCCACATAACGAATATTCTTTTGCAAAGCCAGAATATATTCCATCAAAGATGCGACCGGTGTACCGGCCAACGGATATCCCATCGTCACATTGATCCGTTTGATCTGTTCGGGAATGGCATTCAGAACCGGAATCAACAAATGTTCATCCGGCAGAATCACAGCCGTCCGCAACGCTTCTTCCGCACTCATTTTGTCTTCCTTGCAAAGCTCGTTCAGAATGCTGCACACTTGCTTTGCCTGTCCGATTCCGGAAGGGATGCCGATCACCTCGATCTTCTTTTTGTCGTCATCTTCATTGTCAATAGTCAATTGTCCATTTTCAATTAATTGCGACGGGAATTGCCGCAAATTGCGCTCCACGAAGTAAGAGGCTTTATTATCTGGGTCCGTCACTTTCGGAGAGGCGTAATCCCAGTAAAAATCAGCTATTCCCCGTTTTTGCAATCCGGAAAGGAAACGTTCTTCAGCCACCGAGAGGGCATTCAGTCCGACAAATACAACCTTTGTATAGGGAAGGTCGCAACATTCGTCTTTCTCCATCTGTTCGACAACTTCCCGGAAAATCATACCTTCATATCCTTTGCCTTCGGTGGCAAGCGCTTCCCGCAAATCGGTATATAGGGCATATAAAATCTGCCAGACCGCCAGAAATTGTTCCTGGTTGGGCGTATCTCCTTTCGGGTAAAAAGAAGACCAAAAAGTCCGGATAGCCGCAATTTGTTCAGGGCTCAGAAAACTAAAATCATTCTCTATCTCACGCAGGTCCGTCACATTGGTGAAGAGCATACGGGCATCTGCCATATATTTATCGATATCGTCAAAATCATTCAGCAGCATTTCCCCCCAATACAAGAACTCGTCGAACGTTTCGGAAGAACCGCTATGTCTCAAATAAATATCATATAGTTTAAACAGCATGCTGATCCGATCGGCAGCCTGCTTTCCGCTCAACTGTACAAACAGATCGTTGATCGTCAGGATCGTCGGCGAGAAAAGAGGCTTCTCAGATACTTCCGACAAGTATTTCTGGAAGAACAGCCCGGTACGGCGATTCGGGAAAACAAAGGCCAGACGGCTCACTTCCGCCCCGTATTCAGAATAAAAAAGGGATGCAACCTGATATAAGAATGGTTTCATTAATTGTTTGGATTAATAAATGATAATTTATCAGTGTATATTACTGTAATATATTTTCTATCATTTGTATTTCTTCCGCTGAAAAGGCTGTATTTTGTAACGCCTTCAGGTTATCTATCAACTGTGCAACCGAACTGGCTCCCACCAGGACGCTCGTCACCCGGTCGTCTTTCAACAGCCAGGCAATCGCCATTTCCGCTAACGTCTGTCCGCGTTGTTTGGCAAGGTCATTCAGTTGTCTTACTTTATTTATTTTTTCTTCCGTCACCTGTTCACGTTGAAGATGGCCTGTAGATTTGGCCGCACGCGAATTATCGGGAATACCGTTCAGATACTTATCCGTCAACATGCCCTGTGCCAATGGCGAGAAGGCGATCATCCCTACTCCTTCCTGCTTCAACAGAGGCAACAAGTCCGGTTCGATCCTGCGATCCAGCATCGAATAACGCGCTTGATGGATCAAGCAAGGCACACGATGTTCTTTCAATACGGCAAGTGCTTTTTCCGTCTGTCCGGCAGTGTAATTCGATATCCCGACATACAGGGCTTTTCCCTGGCGGACGATATCAGCCAATGCTCCCATCGTTTCTTCGACTGGCGTCTGTGGGTCCGGACGATGCGAATAGAAAATATCCACATATTCTAATCCCATCCGCTTCAAACTCTGGTCAAGGCTTGCCATCAGATACTTGCGACTTCCCCAGTTGCCATACGGACCAGGCCACATGTCATATCCGGCTTTTGTGGAAATAACAAGTTCATCCCGATATTGCCCCAGACCTTTCTTCAGGATACGGCCGAAATTTTCCTCTGCCGATCCATACACAGGACCGTAATTATTGGCAAGATCAAAATGTGTAATCCCATTGTCGAAAGCGGCATACGCAATCTGAATAAAGTTACTGAACACATCTACACTGCCGAAATTATGCCACAATCCCAAAGAGATGACCGGCAATAGCAATCCGCTCTGCCCACAACGCCTATAAGCCATATCGGCATACCGGTTGTCATTTGCTTTGTACATTTCCATATAAAGATATTTTTATTACAATGAATCTTTTCTGATATACAAATATAATCAAGAATACGAAAAGAACGGGCAATTCGGATAAAATGATCGCTTCTCGGAGGAAACAACATCAACCGCGTAAAACAAAAAAAGGCTATCCATCACGAAAATGAAACTTTCTTCACCAACACACTGATTCCCAGATCAATCAAAATTTTAAAACCCTAATAACCTACATATAAGGGTACATGGACGTGTTAACCATAATTTTTTATCGCAACAAAGGTAAAAATATTTTGCAAACACGTATATATCTGTATATGTGTAATTTATAAAATTTCCTTTTAAAACGAACATGTAGGTTCAAAACTCACCTACACAAAAGCCTACATGAAACATCACACGAAGCTGTATATCAATTAAATACATGCAATTTTCACACACAAATATAGCAATCTTATTCAAAAAACAAACCAAATTGCATGTATTTATATCAGACAAAAGGTCGATTCTTATTTTTCAGCAGCCTCAATATTCAAAATTAACATTTGTTACCAATAGATAAATTCTTCTTCAACATACGGAGTTTAATGAGATTTTCGTGAAACTTGTGATAGTCTATGTTTGAAAAATCAAGCAAAAGAATTATGTTTGCAGTAACATTATCAAGTATAGTGTTTCAAGTCGTTCAATCTGTGAAGACAGGTCGACTTATTATATTGCAATTTTATATTACTTATTTTTATCACTTAATACGTTTTTTTCATAGTTATTTATCAACCACCTCTATTCGAGAGAATATGGGTGGTTGATTGTACATCTTAGATAATTGCTAAAATTTAACTAAATCAATACAGTACAATCATCTTTTCGGCCTCAGTTGCATCTTTTGAATTGTCCGTACTTATTGATGCTCTATATAGATATACTCCGGGTCTCAACTTACTCCCACCAAATCCTCTCAAATCCCAGTTTACAGTATAACCATTAAAGAAATCTGAAGAACCTCGTTCCTTATGTTTCCATTGCAAACGTCCAGCCATATCATAAACAGCAATTTCTACATCCATTCTACTCTCCGGTCTGTTATGAGAAAAATAGAACTGAGCAGATTCTCTTGCAGGATTAGGAAATACTTTTAAATCACAAATAAAAGGTTTCAAGCCTTCTACTACTTCAAATGTAATCGTATCAGTACGAACATTATTCATAACATCCCAAACTTTAAATTCCGCATAATGCAATCCTGATTCCAATTTGGGTACAGAAAATCCGACCTCGCCCTCTCCATGTTTATCTGGAATGTTCTTGTAATAATCGTTTAAATTATAATTACGAATAGGATTATCATCTATATAAAGCGTCACATCATGTCCGACAGAACTACCTGTAACATTAATTCCAGACTTATCCCACAATCGGGCATAAAAGTAGGGTGTGCTATTAACTTTCCCACCATTGACAAAAGCTGAATCATTAAAAAACATAGCTCTTATTTCTGGAGCTTCATTATCTATTTCAGGAGTATCGGAAGTGCCGCCAACCACAAAATCATCGTAATATCCTTGTGCATCTATCCTTGTTGCTTCGTTAAACGCATACAAACTCATTTTTCCTTTATTGGTCGTAGTGTATGAAATATCCTTTGGTACAACAAACGACAATTTAAAACGACCATTTGAAACGGTGGTTCCACCTTTGTATATGACATTGACATAATCTTCGTAATAATACTTGTTACCATTATTTCCTTGCGTTGTTACATCGGTTTTACCATCGAAAATTTGGACATCCAATTGTCCTGAGAAATCATCTTGGGTATTTCCTAAAGCATCTTGAATATATCCAGATATTGTAACTTTTTCAAAAGCCTTAAACTGAACAACGGAATCCCCAACCGGTTTTTCATTAATACTTGTAATACTAACGTTATATTGTGGATATGATAGTCTGAGAGCCGGATCTCCAATAAGACAAAATCCCAACTTCCGGCCATCAGTCGTGTTACGTTTCATGGATTTAATAATATCCCCCAAACTATTGTTTTTATAACCTTCATTTACAAAAAGACCACTAATCAAATCATTATTGACGATGCGATTAATATCTGTAAAAGACACACGTGATGTTGTAAACAATGCTATTCCACCACTCTTCTTATTTAAAAACACATCTTCTCCGGCTGACGTTTGTATATCGTCAAAACGACAAAAATCACAAGTTGTTGTTATCCACAAAGGCAAATGTTCATATTTATATCCTAATATATCATTATGGGTAATAACCTTTTCATCACTCAATGCTTCTGTTCCTCCATGTCCTACATAATCCAGCACCAAAAGCCCTTCATTCAACTTTCTCTGAAGCGTTTTGTTGACATCCGGATAGGGTATTCCAACAGCATATTTCTTATAAGAATCAAAATATATTTTATTCACAATATATTCTGGCCTGTTTTTATAAACAGAGGATGCAACATTATCGGCATCAGAAACATGTACAGTAGAAAAACCATCACTACCATTACCATCGTCTGCCAGAAAACACAGAGAATTTTTCCAAATTCCTAATTTACAATCTGTCATATAAGATATGATTTTGTCCACTACTGCTTTAGCTTCTTCTGACGTTCTTACGGGTAATCGACCTATTCCAATATCAACTAAACCTCTTGATTTAGGTGTCATTCCACTGCCTGCTTTTCATACCTAAAAATTTCATCATCATCATCCAACAATCCAAAATAGTCGTCTGTCACATAAGAATACGCATTTAACGATTCTTCCGTCTGATATGTCAACAGCATATTCTTTCTATTTGCTTCCGAGAATGTTTTCCATTCCTTAGTCAAGAAACGATTGTCATACGCCCCATCTCCAAAAAGAAGCAAATACTTAGGAGCCCTACCCGTTCTGTCCTTACTTCTATCATAAAACATCTTGACAAAACGCCTATAAGCCGTTGCATCCGGAGTTCCGCTGGAAAACTCATTATATATCTCTTCCGGAGTAACAACTATCACTGACAGGTTATCTTTCTCACGATGAATATTAGCAAGCCTATCAGCATCTTTCTTAAAATCAGAAGGAGATATTATTATCATATCAGATTGCAATAATCCATGTAGATTTTGATTCGGCAAATTTTCTACAGCTACATCAGAAAACGTCTTGTCTGGTTGCACCAACACAAATTCACGCAAAGCACCTGCCGGAATAGAAAATGACAAATTGTTTCCCTTTAAGCTTGTTTCCATCAACTTGACATTAAAGCCATCAGTCACATCAAAGACCAATGTGTTCTTATTTGCGTTCTGAACAATAAATTCTGTTGTGTTATTTATTGAAGGTAAACTACGAAAGAAAATATATGGTTCATTATATGTCTGCAAAACACGTTTGCCTTGCAAATAGACATAATCCAAATATGCAGAATTGCTTAAAGAAGGCTTGCTTTGAATCTGAATTTTAATATCCTTGTTCTTTTTGCCTTCCCATGAGCCTGAAATAACCCCTGTCTTGCCTTTCAAATAATCAATATGCTTATCTCCGGATGTAATAATTGGAGTATATCCTCTTCCTGCTTTATTCCCATCAACAAACAAAGAAATTTCCTTCTCGGTTGTTGTTCTTTCAATATAATGAAACCACACTTCCCCTTTATTATCGGTCATTCCCTCTACCCCCTTTATCAATATATCTGTAGATAAACCGGAAAGATTTTCTCCATATAATTTTCTTCCTGATTTATTAGGAGATACACGCTCCGTTTCATGTAACAGATATTCGTCAAATTCTGTAATTTGAAGTTTGGCTTCCCCTTTTATAGAAGACATACGCTCCATTTTCTTTACGGGAATATCATCAGTAAGAAAATAACACCCATATTCTGAATAAGGATTATTGGTATGTACAAAACGTTTCTCAAAAGCACTATATTCCCATTTACGGCAACCTTTCCCATAAAACAACAAATACCCGTCCCCATGCCAAACCGGTATCACTGGAAGATCATCAATATAGGGTTTAGTAAAATCTTCATCCAATGGCCAACCACCATATCCAAGCACAGATACTTTCATAGGATCATTAAAACCCATCTTCAATAATTCTGCGTATGTTATCTTGTAAACACCATTTTTCTCTATTCTTACCTTTTTCCAAGTACCGGTAGCAAGAACTGAATTTGAAGCATACTTTGAATTGACAGCCCATAGCTTATGACTGCCTAAAACAAAACTCAAAGCCAATAAAAACTTAATTACAACTTTAAATAACATACAACACCAATTTTTCTATTAAACGCCTATTGATAAAACTTATTATACAAAAAGAAGGTGTCTGAAAAGGGAGGGCACTGAAAAAGGTATCCTCTTAAGATTTAATCCCAATCTTTAAAAAGACGAAAGCAGATTGTATTAGCCTTTATATCGGTTTTGCAATCTGCTTTTATATATCTTGATAGGAGTTTATATTCGGCCTTGTATAGTCAGTAAGGCCATCATATTATACGTGGGTAATTTTTATAAGTGTTTTTTAGCTTAGTTTCAATATTCTCTTAATATTTGCGGCAAAGATGGTCATAGCACCTTGCATCTGCATACCATCCAGCCCATACGACAGTGCCTTATCATAACCGTATACCTGCTTTAATTCTGCATTCTTTGCCTCAATCTTGTATCTTTGACGAGCTATATCTTTAAATTCTTGTGATTTCTGGAATCCAAGCTGCCTTTTCTGTTCTTCATTCCTGATAGGTATACTATAGGTCTTGCTTTTAGCCCCCTCCTTGTAGCATCCTTCTCTTCGTGAACAAGTCTTGCATTTCTCTACATCAAAGAAATAACTCATGGATTGATTCCATTTCCCATCCTTTTTCCCCTGCCTTGCCTTTCTGATTGCCATATGACCGGCAGGACAAACAAACATGCCTGCATCCTTGTTATAATCAAACTTGTCTTCATCTTTCCTGAGTCCATGACTTATGGCCGGATGTAATTTTGATACCAAAGTAAATCCCTTCTCTTCATCTTCTGCCAGTCTAAGGTTTTCCGATCCGGAGTATGCGGTATCACCAATGACAGTGTTCACTTCCATTCCGTTTTTTCTGCTTTGCTCCACAAGCTCTTTCAACTGAGGCCCATCGCCCTTTTCGCCAGAAGTAACAGTAGCGGCTGTTATGATACGCTCATCACTCATTGCAATGTGAGTCTTATATCCGAAAAACGAACTGTCCTCTGTTTTATGACCAATGCGGGCATCTGCATCCTTTGAGGTCGTATAGTGATCCTCTATATCTGAAAGCGTTTCCTTGAGCATGTTAAGTCGCTGCTTTACTGCAGGCACTTCTGAAAGACTGGCATCTGAAGTGATAAGTTTCAGAAGGTCTTTGGTATAATCCAACTCATGCGCAAGATCATCCTCTTTATTCTTAGACGGCAGGGGTTGCGTGATATTATCATCCATGGCATAAAGTACCTTACGGAGTTGCTTTGAACGGAGTCGCAGAATCTCTATCGGGGAGTACGGGTTAGACCTGGCTTCTGTATGAGTAGCATCTACAATAATAGTCCTTGATTTTATGATGCCTTTCTCTATCGCTATTTCTACGCTCTTCTGGATTAGCAGGTTCATAAGATCCATGTCTTCCAGCCGTAACTTGCGGAACTTACAAAGACTGCTGGCATTAATAACGTCTTCCTCTGGAGCCATGCCAAGGAAATACTTAAAGGACATATCATAACGGGAACGCTCTACGACATCTACGTCAGAAATATCGTATATGGTCTTCAGCAGAAGATACTTGAACATGCGAATAGGGGATTCTGCTGTTCGACCATTATCCTTGCAATACTTATTGGCAAGTTCCTGATAGACAAAAGTGAAATCTACAAGATTATTAATGCGGCGAAGAAGATTGGCTTGGGGGACAACTATATCGTAGAGTGAACTATATTCACTGAGCGGAAGTTCTTGTTGTTGTGATAGCATGGACCTTAAATATTATGGCATTAAGGTACAAAAAATCTGTACATAGCGGTAGTGTAAAATAAACTGTGTCACGCATTATTTCTCAGTAGAAAACTCATCGGTCGGGGAACGGCCAGCGCCAAGGGGCTGGACCACCCGTCCCGACGAGCGTAAAATTACAATAATTTAAATCGTTCTCCAAACTTTATGGCCTGTTGCTGTGAGATTGTAGCCCAATTGGCAAGTGGCATAGTCCACTTCTTCCGTATATTACGGTATGCAAGATAAACCAGTTTCTCAAGGGCTGTATCCGACGGGAACACGCCTTTGTTTTTTGTCACCTTACGGATCTGACGATGATACCCTTCAACAGTATTTGTTGTATATATGAGCTTACGAATAGCCGGAGTGTACTGGAAATATTCGGACAGCTTATCCCAATTCTCCTGCCAGGACCTGATAACGATAGGATACTGTTCGCCCCATTTTTCTTCCAGCTTAAGAAGTTCTTTTTCTGCCGATTCTTTATTTACAGCCTGATAAACGCATTTCAAATCCTTCAGGAATTCCTTTTGATTTTTGGAACCTACATATTTGATGGAATTACGAATCTGATGTACAACACAAAGCTGTACGGCTGTATTGGGATAAACACTTTGGATTGCTTCAGGAAAACCTTTCAAGCCGTCTATACAGGCTATAAGAATATCTTCAACTCCACGGTTCTGAAGATCTGTCAGTACACTGAGCCAGAAGTTTGCCCCCTCATTTCTTGATACATACATTCCGAGGAGCTCCTTATGTCCTTCCCGGTCAATACCCAGCACATTATATATTGCACGTGTAACAGCACAACCACGTTCTTATAATGGATGGCATCCATCCATACTATAGGATAGACAGAATCAAGCATACGTGATTTCCATGTCTTTATTTCCGGAAGTACACGGTCTGTAATGGAACTGATTGGATCTGCCGATACACGATTACCAAGATTCTCTTCCATCCACTCACTAATCTCACGTGTGCTATTACCAAGAGCATACAGGCCTATTATACGGTCTGCTACGCCTTCTGCAAGAATTGTCTCACGCTTTTTAATGAATTGTGGATCAAAACTTGAATTACGGTCACGGGGAGTGGATACGGTTACCTCACCCAATGCCGTTTGGACCTGTTTTTGCATTTTCCCGTTACGGCGGTTGCCCATTTGACGTTCTTCTTCTGTAAGATGTGCATCCATCTCACCCTCCAGAGCTGCATTCAGGATACTTTCCAATAAAGGGGCAAAAGCACCGTCTTTACCTAACAAAGGCTTACCTGCTTTCAGCTGTTCAATTGCCTTGTTCTTGATACTCTCAAAATCAAATTCTTCTTTCATAAAAAAACTGTGTTAGCAAAGTTAATATTTTATTCTTTGCTGACACAGTTTAATTTACATCCTTCCATTTTCAGCTTATTGGCCATAACATATTCTTGATACTTCTCGTAACGCTTCTGTTGTTCTTCCATATCTTTGGTTAGCTTACGGAAATTATCAAGTTTTTTCTTTATGTTATCCCGATATTCTCTTTCTTGCTCTTTTTCAATTTTGTTCCAGAGATTAGTATACTCCCTATCCTGTCTCTTGAACTCTTTCTCGCTTTCTCTGGCAAGCCTTTTCAACTCTCTCTCGGCTTCTTTTATTGTCTTGTTTTCATTTGCCGAGACTTTTCTCTGAATACTGGAACGTGGACTGGCTTTATCTGAATCGACAGTATTGGAAACAACAGGAGTTATGGCTATAGAACCGGAACCGGCAGGAGGACTGACCATATTTGTTCCCAACGTCATATTGGTAGCTCCTTTTATCTGACCAAGCAAGCTAAGAATTTCTTCCAGTTTCTTTTTGGCAACATCGGTCTTAATATTGATTTCTCTTCCGGTTTCCAGACTGACAAGAGCCGCATTGACCTTTCCGATAGTTTTATCAATTGCTTTAATCGGCTCTCTCATAGCCTCCATAGCTTGCGAAGCTGTTTTCTTTGATGATTTCTTAGCCTCTTCTTGCGCAGCCAATTCCTGATTTTTCAATACGGCTTTGGCTTGTGCTCTGATAGCCTGGGAGTCCAGTTTTTGTCCGGCGTTGACGACAAGATTGATTTTGGCTGCTTCTGCTTGTATATCTTTGATAAGCCTTAAAACCTTGTCCAGCTTTTCTTCAGCCAGATCGGTTTTAACATTGACATTATAGTTTACATCTCTTTTTCTTCCCTTTGGTTTAAATATAGCGTCCATTTTGTTCACCATATTTTTAACCTGTGTAATAGCTGCCTCTGCTCCCTTTTCGCTTATTTTCAGCTTATTGATAGCTTCGGAGAATTTTGTAACATCCTGAATACCATTGGTTTTTACATCAATGGTGTAGTTTATCTGATAGTTTTGTATTTCTGCCATTGTATGATTGTTTTAATGAAGAATAGGAGGGTATAGGCAGAATAGGTTGCTTGTAAGGATCGGAGAAAGATGAAATAAACGTATAATGTCTCTTGATATTGTACGTTGCTGCAAAAAAATAAATCAATTGTTGTACGAAATATATTTCTTATTAATGGGCACAATAAAAATATTTCAGAGCCGTTTTTAAGGCGTAAACTAAAATAAAAATAAAGTTATGAAGAAAATCTTTTTGATTGTGATTACCTTTTTATCTATAGGCATTTGTGACATCTATTCACAGGTTATAAAGATGGAAAACGGAGCAAATCTTACATGGATGGATGGCGGTGGTTATACGAAGAAAAGAGGAGCTTATTCTTTTATGTTGGGCTGCGATTATTTAGAAAAAGATTGGTTTATGCTATCCAGTGAGATAGGATATATACAAAGAGGTGGAAGGAGCCTTTTTAGTTATACGGAAGGATATGATCCTGATCAGGGGCAGTATGAATATAATTACAGAAGAATAGCTAAACTTGACTTCTTTCAAATCAATACCACATTTAGGTTTAAGCATGATTTTAAACGCTTTACATTATTTATGGGTGTTGGGCCGACAATAGATATTTTACTGAAAGACAGAAGTGAATACCAAAAACAGCCTATAAACTCAGATCAAATTACAACAACCGAAACCTCGATTCATCACAACAATGTCCTATATGGATTAAAATATGAATTGGGAATTAATTATCATATCAATAACAAATGGAATGCGATATTAAATCTTAGTCGGTTAAATAGTTTTAAATGTAGTACTATTGGACATTATGACGGAGATTCTTTCCGTAATAAAATAGCGACATTGTCATTAGGAATTGGCTATCTTTTATCATATTGTTTATGAATTAAGTTATTTGTATTTGTACAAATCATAAGCGATTTTGGCTGGCTAACCAGACATAATCCATGCAAAATTATTATCGATCAAATAACTGTCATTAAAGTCTGTACCAGTTTCCATATCCCTTCGTAAATAATAAGCAAATGTTTCAAATTTGGCTTGATTTCCATTAATTGTAATATTCATGTATGGTTTGTTCATATAAACAACAGTCGATTTTTCAAATCCCTTCACAATACAATCTTTGCCGGGCATGATGGATGTACTGGGTGGAACTCTTTGACTCCATTCAACCGTGTATCCTTCCGGGATTGTGACAGTTGCACTGATATAATACACTCTGGTTGCATACAACCTTCCTTCTTTAAAAGGGCTGGTGGGAGGTGCAAACGGAATGTTATAAAATCGTGTTTGAGTGGAACCGCTAAATTTGGCTGTTGCATTTGCAAATCTTGTTTTTACAAAACTAAAACTTCTACTTTGAACATCAGAGCGTTTTTCTACGGAAGGTGGTTGATTTTCCACTGGTGAAATTCCCTCGTCTTTAGAACAAGACGCAAACATCATACTTACAAACATGGCGGCAGCCATAAAGAAAAATTTAAAATACTTTTTCATAACAGTTTTGGTTTTAGATTAAACTTCAGAACAAATATATAAGTTATTATTCGAATTACAACAAGATAAAAGAAAAATATATGAACATACAATAATAATAAATACATCTCGTTTCCTATGTATAAATAAAAATAATACAAGATGAAAAAATTAGTTTGTTTAATTGGTTTAATTTGCCTATTTTGTAGTGAAAGAACTTTTTCACAAGTAATTAAAATTGAGAATGGGGTATCGTTTTCCAAAATGAATGCAGCCTCTTCTCTTAACTTTCACAATCCTCTTCCATTCTATACCGTAAATATAGGATGTGATTACTTAGAAAAAGATTGGTTCTTTTTATCCAGTGAAATAGGATATGTAAGAAAAGGCGGCAAGGGGCATAGTAACGATGAAATAGGCTTTTCTGAAAAGAATACATTAGATTGCATAACGTTAAATACCTCTTTTAATGTGAAGTGCAATGTCGGTGGGTTCAATTTGTATCTGGGGGTTGCACCAACACTTGATTTTGCTCTGAAAAACAAATATTCCTCTGAATCATTGTCATGGAAAGATGAATGGGAAATGTATCCGGAGCATCGTGTATTTTTAGGAATCAAACCATCAATAGGTATGTTTTATGATATAAATAAGATACGATTAAGTTTAGAAACTTTCTATATGAAAAATATAACAAAACTAAGCAAATTTGATGGTGTAAAAGCTAATACATTTCTTTTGTCATTTGGCATAGGATATAAGTTATAAAATAACAAATAAAATATAATGTTACGAATTATATTGTGTGTTTTTATACCGTTATTTTTTAACTACAATAATTTAAGTTCCCAAATATTAAAATTATCAGGAGGAATAAACCGTACTTGGATGAACGAAAAGCCTTTTGATGCACCGTGCCTAACTTATACCGGCTCACTGGGATATGATTACCTGTTGGATCGTGATTATTACGACTGGTTTTATTTGTCCAGCGAGATCGGATATATAAAAAGAAGCGGAAAGAATGCGATTACCGGCAGCAAATTAAACATGGATCATTTGCACCTAAATACTTTGTTTAAGGTGAAATATTCATTTGAAAACCTTATGATGTCCGCAGGAGTAGGGCCAAGCGTGGATTATCGGGTTATCAAAGGAGGACAGAGTAACAAATTGGTTTTTGGAGCCAGGCCGGAAATAGGTCTGTCTTATTTTCTAAGCAATAGGATAAGTCTTTATTTCACTGTTGCTTATTTAAAGGGCTTTTCAGGCGTGGAAAGTATGATGCAAGCCGATTCTTCAGACAAGACTTTTTATAACAACTCCCTTCTGTTTACAATCGGTATAGGCTACCGGGTAAAAAAGAAGAAAATCAATTACTGGCATTATTCCAGCCTATAAAGACAATGAAGGTGTCTGAAAAGGCAGCCTTCTTTTTTTGTTATGCTGCCCGTTTATTATCCATTTTTATTTTTAAAATATCTTTGGTCTTCTCAATTATTACTTTTCGAGAAGTAATCCTACAGAAATAAGTAAAAAACAAAAGAAAACTGACTTTTTTAGCCAGTTTTCTTAGATTATGTGCAATAGCAACCAGGGTAAATTCTGTTTTTACCTTCTCCAACCCTCTTAATCTAAACCGGTTCCACGCCGAGTTATGCTTTATCTGTGCAAAGACAGCTTCCGGTTCTGTACATCGTCTGCCCCGATGATAAATACCTTCCTCACTCATGAGTCTTTCACGTGCTTTTTGTTTATACCTGTTAAGGTTATAGTTAACTTCTATGATCCGGTTGGCCTTTGATTTATGGCATTGAGATTTCAGCGGGCACCCCTCACAATTTTGTGCCTGATAACGCTTCAGTATGGATACATATCCCAAATCGGATTTACTTTTTTTTTGACCTTTATACTCCATATGTTGTCCCATCGGGCATACGTAATAATCCCTTTCCTGGTTGTAGTAAAGGTTCTGTATGGCAAAAGCATCCTTCTTCCAGGCACGCTTTTGCTCTTTGTGGAAATAATTGTACTTGACAAAAGCCTCTATACCCGCATTCTCCATAAACTCGTAGTTTTGTTCACTTCCATAACCGGCATCGGCCACTACTATAGAGGATTGCCTATGATAAGTCTCTCGAAAATCTTTCAAAAAAGAAATTAAAGTTCCCGTATCTCCGGCTCGCCTGTAAATTCCCAGATTGGTAATAAATTGATTCTCTGTGGCAATCTGTATGTTATAGGCGGGTTTCAATTGCCCGTTTTTCATATGATCCTCTTTCATACGCATGAAGGTCGCATCCTCATCAGTCTTACTGAAAGAATTACGATCCCCTAATTTCTCTAATTGCGATTCGTATTTGGCAAGGCGGGGCAGATATTCTTCCTGTAACTTTTTGATTTGTTTCTGCTCAGCTTTGTTCATCCCGGAGAGCCGTTTGTTTAAAGCGCTCACTTTTTCCCGCAAACCACAGGAATCCATATCCGGTAAGCAATCTGGTGTCCTTTCCTGTTTATCCTGCTCGATATGTTTGTCAACTTCACTAAGGATTGACTGTATTTTCGACTCCAGTTTTACCTTGTTCTTTTCCACGCTACCACGCCAGACAAAAGTGTAGCGGTTGGAGGCTGATTCCACTTTGGTACCATCGATATACTGTACATCCAAACTGACATAGCCGGATTCCTGTAACAGCAGAACAATGGCTGAAAACAACGATTTTATGTGTTCTTTTAAACGTTTGACACGGAAATCATTGATCGTGCGGAAATCGGGAGTACTATTACCAGACAACCACATGAAGTGAATATTCTCCTGCAAGGCCTTTTCTATTTTACGACAAGAATAGATATTGTTCAGGTAGGCATAAAACAGAACTTTGAGCATCATACGGGGATGGTAGCTGCTGGTACCTCCTCCTTTATATGCCCAGAGCAGACAACTAATATCCAAGGCGTCTACAACACTGTTTACAACACGAACGGGATGATTGGGAGCTATCTTTTCCGATAAGCTGACCGGAAAAAGTACATTTTGGTTGGATGTTAACTCTTTAAATACTATCTTAGCCATTGCTATAATGTTTGGTTTTTGCAACGGTAAGATAATACTTTTTACCGAAATAAACAATAGCAAAAGGGGCTATCCGACTTTTTGGACAGCCCCTTTTTTATTGCCTTATCTCTCCTCTCGAACACTCGCAGAAGTTAAAAAACGCCCGATCCTAGACGAGAATCTGGCGCTCCAAATGACAACATTTCCAACAGAAATATATAAAGATCTTATTTTTTCAGCAAGAAATTATCTATCTGCTCTACAAACTGTTCTTTTGATAAAGCTCCCTGGGCTATCTGTGGTTTACCTGTCTTGGGGATGAACAGCAACGTCGGGATACTCTGTATACCAAATGCCGAAGCCAGCTCTTTTTCATTATCTACATTTATCTTATAAATAACGATATCGTCCTTATACTGTGCAGCCAGTTCTTTCAGGATCGGAGATACTTTCTTGCAAGGACCGCACCAATCTGCATAAAAATCAATAATAGCAGGTTTGTTTCCTTCGTACACCCATTGAGTCTGATTCTTTTCGTAATTATATACTTTCGACAGGAAGTCCGCTTTATTCAAAACAATCACTTCCCCCTGCGCTGATGACACCTTTTCCGTTTCATTTTTTTCTGGTTTTGCAGACATGGAGCAACTGACCAAAATCAGCGCGACCACAACCATCAATAAACTTTTCAAACTTCTCATATAAAACTTATTACTATTTAATTATTATCACTTACAAAAGTAACAATAAAAAGACACAAACGTTTATTCTCAGTGGTTAAAAGAAAATGAATAGAGTGAAAAGAAAAAATATCCATCACCAAATTTGATTATTCGAAAATAATCACTACTTTTGCACTGCAATTAAAAAAATACTTGCATACATATTGGAGAGATGGCAGAGTGGTCGATTGCGGCGGTCTTGAAAACCGTTGAACTGAGAGGTTCCGGGGGTTCGAATCCCTCTTTCTCCGCTGAACTAACCGGACAAAACCGGACAATGAACAGCCAAGTCCCACAAATTCAACGATTTGTGGGACTTTTTTTATCCCCTTATGTCTGCCCTACCGGACATCATTTAGACCCTAAAAGACAAAGTTAGTAACCTAACTCGTACCCCCGACAACTGAAAGTCCAAAAGGGGTACACTTAGTCTGAAATTGGCGAACTTCTGTCGCTATTTGGCGGGTCTGTATAAACTTCACTTTGAGCTAATTAACGTAGTTTTGTAACCAAAAAAAGTGAGTTTATGAAGAGTACATTTTCCGTTCTTTTCTTTGTGAAAAAGGACAAGCAAAAAATCAATGGCAGTTACCCTATTTTCGTCCGTGTCACGATTGACGGTGTGGCAAGTCGTTTTAATTCCAAACTTGATGTTCAACCCAAAGTTTGGGACGGTAAGGCAGGTAAAGCCGCCGGACGTTCTTCGGAAGCTACCCGCATCAACAGATTGCTGGATGATATAAACGCATCCTTAAACACCATTTATCACGAACTGCAACGCCGTGACAATTACGTTACCGCCGAAAAGGTGAAGAATGAATTTTTAGGTCATAGCGAGAACCACGATACCATCCTTAACCTTTTCCAAAAGCACAATGACGATGTTAAGCAGTTGGTCGGCATATCTAAAACGATTGCCACTTATCGTAAATATGAAGTGACCCGCCGCCATCTTGCCGAGTTCATCCAAAGCAAATATAACCTGTCGGATATTTCTATAAAGGAAATAACCCCGATGTTCATTACTGACTTCGAGTTATATTTGCGTACCACCTGTAAATGCGGCTTTAATACGACCGCCAAGTTTATGCAGTTTTTCAAACGCATTATCCTGATAGCCCGTAATAATGGCATCTTGATAGGCGACCCATTCGCTAACTATAAAATACGTTTAGAAAAAGTGGATAGAGGTTATTTGTCAGAAGATGAAATAAAGATAATCCTCAAAAAGAAGATGGTTTCTGAACGGTTGGAACAGGTGCGTGATGTTTTTATCTTTTCCTGTTTCAGTGGTTTGGCTTATGTAGATGTTGCAAATTTAAAGGAAGATAATATCCGCAAGTCCTTTGACGGTAATTTATGGATAATTACGAAACGCCAAAAAACAAATACAGATGTGAATGTTCCTTTGCTGGATATTCCTAAAATGATATTGGAAAAGTACAAAGGTAAATTGCCCGACGGAAAGGTACTTCCCATTATCAGCAATCAAAAACTTAATGCGTATTTGAAAGAAATAGCGGACGTGTGCGGAATTAAAAAGAACTTGACATTTCACCTTGCAAAACATTGTACATTCTCTATATAGTTGAATATTAAACAGTTATACTCTACTTATCACTAAGTAGGTAACGATTTAGAAACGAGCAAATTACAATATTCTGTTTTCCTTTGCACCAGTCAAAGAACGATTCTTTCAATGCAAATATACACTTTATTGTCTAAAAAAACAATCATTTTCTATTTTTAATTGACTTACAATCAACCTTAAAGAGAGTATCTGATTTCACTTCCTCCTTTTGGAAGAATGCTGGCCCGCTCATATAATCCGGTATTTTTTTAATTTCTCGTACAAGGAGGTCCGGCTGATACCGAGCATCCTAGCCGTACGGGCACGGTTGCCCTTTGCCTCTTCAAGGGTCTTGAGAAGCAGCCATTTTTCTTTCTCCTCTTCTGAGAGAGAAGCGGTTTCCTCCCGTCCAGCAGTGAGGTCCAGATTCAGCCCCTCCAGTGAGATCCATCCGTCTGCAGAGAGCAGGACAGCACGTTGGATGCAGTTTTTCAGTTCGCGTATGTTGCCGGGCCAGGGATATTTTTGTAATGAGACCGCAGCCAGACTGTTGAAACCGCGTATGGGCTTACGGTGCTTTTCAGAAAAATGCTTCATAAAGAACTCCGCCAACGGAAGTATGTCCTCCCCGCATTCCGAGAGAGGGGGGACATTGATGGTGAACTCGTTCAGGCGATGGAACAGGTCCTCCCGGAAACGCCCTTCGGATATCGCCCTCTCCAGGTTTTCATTCGTGGCGGCTACCAGACGGACATCAAAGGCGTATTCCCGGGTAGAGCCGACGGGCTTGTAGCGTCTTTCCTGTAGGGCACGCAACAGGAGCATCTGTGTCTCGGGGGAAAGGTTGCCGATCTCATCCAAGAACAGCGTACCCCTATCAGCCGTCTGGAACAGTCCGCACCTGTCACCGTAGGCTCCGGTGAACGTCCCCTTGCGGTGCCCAAAAAATTCAGATTTGGCAAGATCGCCGGTAATGGTTCCGCAGTCCACCGGGACAAAAGGCTTGTTCCTACGGTGGCTTTGTTCATGCAGTTCGCGGGCGATATGCTCCTTTCCCGTACCGGAGGCTCCCCGAATGAGCACGGAAATGTCGGAACGTGCCACCAGCCCCACTAACCGGTACATTTCCCGCGCTTTGGCACTCTCCCCGCGGTAGAACTCACTCCCGTCATTCCGAGAACGGCTGAATATCTTTCCGATAGCTTCCAGCAACTTGTCCGGCTGGACGGGCTTGCACAGGTAGTTGGCCGCCCCCAGCTGCATGGCTTCCACCGCGTTCTCCACCTGCCCGTAGTTGGTCATGATAAGGAACGGGGTGGCGTAGAACCTCTCGTTCATCCATTCCAGCAGGGAGGTGCTGTTCCCGTCCGGCAGGCGGAGATCTGCAAGGACAAGGTCGAATTCCCTTGCGGAAAGGGCCTTGCGGGCAGCTGACAGCGTCGTAGCATGTTCGGTCGCCATCCCCTTCTTCTTCAGCCAGTTGCCGATACTGCGGCTAAAAATCACGTCATCTTCCAAAATAAGTATCGTTTTCATTCCTGTCTCTCTTTCCGCATCAGTTCCGCATAGGATATCAGTTCCCTGACGGCACCGATTATTTTTTCTATTTTCACATATTCCTTATCCTCCCATTGGCCCGCGTCGGATTTGACCAGCACTCTCAGAACCGCCACCGGATAGTCCAGACGTACCGTCTCCCACAACGGCAGGTTCCTGTGGAGGATGGAAATGATTTCCCGGCTGTCCTTTTCTTTCACGGCGGCTGACAGCCTGTCGATGTCCTTGCGGCTCTCACTGACAAACAGCCCCAGCATTTCCTGCCGGTTGTCCTCTCCGGCAAGCAGGAGGGAGAAGTCCGGCCTCCACTCTTTCCCATTCCCTTTTATGCCCCCCATGATGGCGGTTACCAGCCTTTCTGCAGAGAAAGGCTTATGGATACATCCGGCGAAACCTGCGGAGAGATATTCCTCTTCCCTACCGGAATGTGCCGTGACGGCTATGGCCGGAATCTCCCTCGCCCGGGGGATGTTCGAGTCCCTCAGCAATTCAAGGACCGAGAAGCCGTCCGCACCGGGCATTTGTATGTCGGTCAGCAGAAGATCATACTCCTGCCTTTTCAGGCAGTCCATCAGTTCCCGGACATCCATGCAGCAGTCACAGTGAATCCGGCTGTGGGAGAGCATCTCCCGGGTGATCTCCAGCTGGATGCGGTCGTCATCCATGACCAGCACACGGATGCCGCCGGGCGGTTCACAGACCGGAAACACCTTCTCTTCCAGAGGGGCGGACTGTCCGGCCGAGGGCACGGGAAGGAAAACGGAGAAGCGGCTGCCTTCACCGGGGACGCTCTTTACCTCCACACGGCCCCGCATTTCAGACATGAGCCGAGCCGTGATCGCCAGCCCCAGTCCGAACCCTGGAATGTCACGCGCGTTGTCCAGCCTTTCGAACGCCCCGAATATCCGTTCTTTCTCTTCTGCGCTTATTCCCACGCCGGTATCCCGGACAGAGATGCAAAGTTCCCCATACAGGTATTCCGCCTCAAGGCGCACCTCCCCGTGAGGCGTAAACTTCAGGGCGTTGGACAGCAGGTTGTCGGCTATTTGCCGGATATGCGAGCCGTCACAGCAGACGATGGTGTCCAGACCGGAGAAGGATACGGTGAACATTAGGTTCTTCTGCCTGGCGGCAAGCCGATAGCCGTCCGCTATTTCCTCGAACAGGACTTTCAGGCTGAAGAGCGTGTCATTGGAACGGACCCCGCCTTCATCCATCCGGTGGTATTCCATCAGCGTGTTTACCAGGCCGAGCATGTAATCGGACGAGTGCAGGATGTTGTCCAGATAGCCGGTCCTGCGGCTGACGTCGCTTTCCGAGGGCAACAGCTCCGCGCAGCCTTTGACGGCCGCCAGCGGGGCGCGCAGGTCGTGGGCCACCGAGGCCATCAGTTCCTTGCGTGAGCGGAGCAGTTCCCGATTCCTCCTGTCGGACTGTTCAAGCTTCCTTTCGTACCGGAGACGACGGTTCAGGTCCCGGTGGATGATGGTATACAGCATGATCGCCAGCAGGGAGACGGACAGGGCGAGGCTGGCTACCATATAGTAGGAGTTGTCACGTTCAAGGACAAAGGCCTTGTAGCGTGCGGTAAAACGCTCGTTGTTCTCCCGCTCAAATTCAGAGATCATATTGTTCATCCTCCCGTTCAGCTCCACACTGCCGGTGTACAGGCTGTCCATCTGTGCCAGTAGCCGGGCCTGCCTTTCGGCCTGTTCCAGGGCGACCCTCTCATTCAGGGAGAGGAGCATGCGTGTTGTCGTCCCGGTTGGAGGGGTGGCGGACAATGACTGCCGTTTACGTTCGTTCTCTTCCCTCTGTTGCAGGTAAGCGGATTTGTTTTCTTTTCTACGGAAGATATCCCAAATGCTTCTTTTCTTTTTGGGAGTATCTTGCTCACCGGCTCCCGGAGAAACCGTATTTTCCTTTTGCCGCGCAGCCTGTTTCCGGGCTGTCGATACAATGGCCGGGATGCTTTCCTGCACAATGTCACCTATACCTTGCAGCTCATTGAAGGTATGCATCGCCTTGGCAAGAAGGAGTTCCTTGTTCCAAAGAAGGAGACACAACGAATCGATATGGCTTTTCTGTAACGGGGTATGGACATATTCCTTCAGAAGCTGCAGGCTGTCACAAACCCCACGGCGTTTGCGGCTGTATTCCCTCAGGTCGTCATCATCCCATGTGACAGCAATCTCAGCGTGGGTGGAGAGATCCAATAGACCGATGTAGCTCTTTTCGGCCAGGCGATGTATCGTTACCAGTTTCTTCTCCTCCTTGCGTAGCATGTGTCTTAACATTTGCTCCTGACGGAACTGATAAACAATGAAGACTAATAGTAAGATTAAAATTGTATAGCCGAAAAATATTTTTAATTTTAACCACATAGTAATACCAACTGTAAAATTTTATATAATATCCATGCCTAATAGAGTATTAAATTTGGAAAGTCACAATACAACCTGATTAGTGTGTAATGGAACTTTCATATTAAATCATCTTTTATATTAATGATGCATTAGCCGAAAAAATGGATTCTACGTTTTGAAGAATAAAATGGAAAAGCTACTGAATGTAGTATTGTCTTCTGTCAATTAGAAAACAATGATGGTAAAGCATTGTACAAATATTCTGCAATAGCTCGAAACTCATGCTGAGCCCCTTCTTGTTCATGAAAAGTCAGATGATTTACATCAAACACATCCGTAAATTTGGCCATGGCTTGTACTTGCGTCCATATCCTGTCGTAAGCTACATCATCTGTCCCGCTGCATGCCCAAATGTAGAAATTATTTTCCAATGATGATGAAGAACGAACGATATTGGCCAGATGAGCCGCTGTTTCATCGGGATAATTCATTCCGGCAAAACGTCCCAATGACCATCCGTCGGAACTGATCGGCAGGAAATACTTGAAATAGTCCAGTGTATATTCCAGTGCATACCAGGTGGTTACTGCTCCCATGGAAAAACCTCCGATGGCCCGATGATTCCTGGAAGCCTGCAGCCCCTCTAAGTCCGTTTGCTGAGTGTATGTACGGTAACGGCTCTCTACCAATGGAATCAGGTCGTTGACCAGTTCTTGAGGAAGAGCCTTGCAATAGGGGTCAGCATCAGGATAGTAATCGACAGGAGTGCCATATACATAACTTGTGGATACCACGATAACCGGAGACATGTCTCTCTTTTCGATCAGGTGGTCAAGCAAGTTCCGCATCATGCCGTTCTCGTTCTGAAAGAAGGAGGCAGCTGTTTCTCCATGCCCATGTACGAAATAGAACACATCATAGCATTCATCGGATGATTCCTTATACCCATACGGCAGGTAGACATAGGCCGTATTTGAGCGCATTTCACCGTTCCCATCCACATAGTTGCGGGTGTCATAGTCAATTTGCACCACGCTTCCTTGGGAAGCGGTTTCCCCCAGATATTCGGCTGGAACAGGTACGGTCTTGTTCAAGAGTGAGGGATAGCCGGAGGAAGTCTCAGCTTCGGTTACCTCCTCGTTGCCATTGCAAGCTGTCAGACACAGACAAAGCAAGAAGGTTTTAATAGTCATAGAAAATGTACACATAGTAAATTGTTTATAAGTTGCTTAAATATTATTCTTTGATTGTATATTATACCACGTTTGCTGGATCATTATACTAACGTATCGTGTAGGTAAGACTGAGCATCATATATGGTTCCAGCACATTGCTTGATATATAATCACAGTAGTTGCTTTCCAGCCGATGTGTAAAATTTCGGTTCTGTTTGAGTACATCAAAAGCCTCCAGTTTGATTTCTGCAGCATTGTTTTTCAGGAATTTCTTACCTAAAGACAGATTCCATAGACAATAATCTTCCGTACCCGTATCCAGACCTGTGTAACCTACATAGTTAAACGTACTGCGCAAAGTAAGCCCCCAAAAGAACATACAACCCAGTTTGACAGAAGCGGTATGAGTGATGTAATCGTTGCTTGTCGCTTCATCAGATGAACTGAATATATTGTTGATGGTAGCAGAGTAAGAGGTTGTAAAATCTATATTCTTATTGATATTGCTTCCGATAATTATTTTAGGTATTAAGTTCAGTTCACGTGTATCGCTTGTCACCCCATTAAAGACAGTGGGGGTATTGGTGTAATTGGCAGCTACGCTGACATTGATATTGCTGCGGATCAAATCAAGCGGAAATCCGTAAGTCAACATGGATTGCAGTGAATAGTAGCCATTCAAGTTTATCGGTCGGGTAAACTGTGCCCCCTTGTTGAGTGTAACAGAAGGCATCAACTCTATATTCTCATTGGCTACAAACGTGCTGTCTCCAATGTACTTCTGCTTATAGGTGGCTCCCAGCATGGCGATAAAAGTATGTCCGGACTTTGTCGTATGTATATAGCGAAGATTGGCTATATGCGATAATTCCTGATCCAGATAAGGGTTCCCGGCAAATAGAAACAGGGGATTTGAATTGTTGACCACAGATTGCAAATCCGTTATGGACGGCGAAGACGTGATGCTACGGTAACGGAACTGCAACGAATTGGTTTGGTCTAAGACATAGTGGAACATCAGTGAGGGAAGGACTGAAAAGTAACTGCGGGAGTGATGTTCGGATTGAGGATAGGTTAAATCTCCCTTCAAGTTTGCCCATTGGGTTTCCAGTCTCAACATGGCATTCCATCTGTCGCTCTGATAACGAATACCTACATTCCCGGATTGGGTCAGATAATCCGACCGAATATATGCTGGAAAGATTTTCATCCAGTTGCTCGTAGGATTCCTCGTCCGGTCGTGACACAAAAGTCTTTTGTCCGTTCTCCGAATCAGAATAATTGAGCTTATATCCCAATTGCAACTGAAGCTCATCGGATATTTTTTCCGTAAAAGTCAGGTTGGAACGGAAACTGTATTGTTTTTTGATGTTATTCTTCAATTGGCTATGTTATTCAGGAATGTTCTGTTCCAAAGAACTGTACAATAAGTTTGTAAAATCTGAACGGTTACTGCCATCCGTATTGCTCATGCGTCCGCTCAGCATCCATGATAATGTTCGTCCCGGTTTTGTGAAACGATGACGGAACAGCAGATCCGCACCAATATTATAGGCTTTGTTTTCTCCAACTGCCGTGGTACTTGTTTCATTGCTCAAGGCCCCGTCGGTTTTGTTTGTCCCTTGCAATGAATTGTTGCTGTCCATATTTTGAAAGCTCAAAGATGGGCGAAAAAGCAACGAACTCCGTTCGTTTATCTGGTAATCCAGCTTGAAATTGAACCGATGATTCCAGTTGGTCAGGTAATTCTCTTTATATTCTTCATAAGACATTCCAGCCAATGCTGCATCCAAATAATTACGGTTTGTTTGTTGAAGAGTCTGATTGTCTGATTTATTGAAAAAATAGCTCGAAGTTATTTTTAACTTTTTCCCCCATTGGTCTACATAATTCAGTCCCAGCCCATTGGTGGATGTAAGTCCGTCTATGCTGCCAATCATGAAGTCTGCTACGGAACTTCCACTTTGGTAACCTTTTTTCCCGCCTCCATTCCGGAATCCTTTTCTTTTGTTTCCAGAATTTGAAGATAAGATTCCTGTCAAATCTTCTTGTGAAAAATTCTGCTGATTTACATTGTTGGACATGCCTAATACTGATATACGTTGATTTTCATTAAAGAAATTCAGATTCCCATTTGCCTTATAACGTTCATCAGTACCATATCCCGCAGTCATCTCTCCAAAAGTTCCTTGTCGGAATCCCGTTTTCGTGACGATATTTATAGTTTTAACTTCTTCGCCATCGTCAAATCCGGTGAACTCAGACTGGTCACTTTTCTTGTCAAAAATTTCGATACTGGCAATAATGTCCGAAGGCAGGTTCTTGACAGCCAGACTGACATCCCCTTCAAAGAATTCCTTGCCATCCACTAAAATCTTTTCCACTTGCTCTCCCTGAGCCTGAACAGTACCGCCCTCGACAACAACACCGGGCATCTTTGCCAGCAAATCCTCAGCCGAGCTTCCCTGCATTACCTTGAACGCCTCCGCATTATACATGAGACTGTCACCACGTTGTTCGGCTCGGGTAGCACGTCCCGTAACTGCAACTTCTCCCAGCAACTGTGAGTTTTCCTGCATATATACATTGATTTTGTTGGAAGTATTTGCTATTTTAACAGTTTCCATAAAAGCTTTATAGCCTACATAAGAAATATTCAGGACATAAGTACCTGATTTAAGCTTATTGAAATAGAATTGCCCGCTCAAATCGGTAGTTGTAAATAAGGCACTCCCATTTTCCGGAACCAATTTGACTGTTGCAGAAATTAAGACCTCATCCGAAGCCTTGTCTTTTACGACACCACTTAGGCTTTGAGCCGAAACGGACAGTGACAGGCATAGACATGCCACTAGCAAAAGTATTCTTACCATAAAAACAGCTTTGATTAAAAGAAGAAATTGATCATTCACCTCCAAAGGAAGCCAGAATCTTATTTTTTCAATAAAAGCGGCTACCGATGACTCTTTTATCGCAAAGAACATTGGGGGATTATATATACCGGCTATTCGCTTGAGCGTATATGATTGAAAATCCAATTGAGACGTTTGTCCGTATAGCTCTCTGTGCAAGTCTTAATATGTGACCAGCCATTTTCCACGTCAAGTATAGTTTCCCCATTCAGCTCCTTTAACCGTTCCATAAAAGAAGTGACTGGAGCAATGTCCATTAGGTTATCGCCAGTCCCCATCACCGTGTAGACCGGAGTATTGGCGAGCAGAGCAGCATCTACCGTGTCCGGATTTCCGGCTACTGGCATAACGGCGGCAAACAAGTAAGGATAGGCAGATGCCATTTTCCAAACCCCTGTTCCTCCCATAGAACCGCCCATTAGATAGATACGGTCTGGATCCACTTTTCCCTTGTTCATGTATTCATCAACAAGATTTTTTATAATCTCATTTGTCTGGACTCCCCACGTAAGGGAGTCCGGACATTGAGGTACAATCATAAAGGCATTAATACGGTTTCTGCAAAGGTAATCGGCAATCGTATAGATTGCATCTTCATTCATTTGTCTGACATTATCACTTCCACGCTTTAGTCCGCCATGCAAATAGATTACCAATATCGGTTTCTGTTGTGTGCCACCGGCTGTTATCACCGTTTCCCTGTAAGGAAGTGTGATGTTATTATATGACCATACATTGAAACTGAAGTCTGAATCTGTATATCTGCATGGTGTAGCTGATGCCCAAATGCTCATGTACAAAAGAATAGTTATGATTATCATGCGCTGCCGCTGTATTCGCAGTAAATCATTCTTTCGACTGACCACGCTTTCCTTTCTTCATGTCAGCGATTGACTGTTCTATCATCTGCTTGTAGACCGTTTGCTGTTCGGCTGTCAGCAGAAGGCAGATGTCCGCCGTCAGTTTTTCGAGGGCTTCCCTGCGCTTTTCACGGGGATATTTCTGCTTGTTGAAATCCGCATACAATTCACGGATTTTCGTTTTCTGCTCATCGCTCAGGGTCAGCTTTTCATCCATTTCCTTGATGCGCTGTTCAGTCCGCTGTTGCGCAGTGAGCTTGGTTTTACTTTCTTGTGCTGGTACCTGCAAGGTGGTAGCGATGGCAATGGCCATCATTAAAAACATTCTTTTCATACTAAATTTCTATTATGAGTTGATAAAAAGTAGATAATAATCTCTGTCTATTTGGATTGGGGAGTATCTGTTCTGACAACCCGGAACCCCACATTGGCATAGCCTTTGTTTCCGGATCGCACATCGTCCGATTTCTCGCTGCGGCAGTCGTCACGTTTGGCATCCCAACTGCCCCCTTTTACAAGATACTGTCCGTCGACGTCCGTTGAAGTGGTCCACTCCCAGCAGTTGCCCCAAAAGTCAATCCCTCCGCAGGCACCGGTAGATTGCTTGTAGGCATCTACGGCAGTCAGCCCCGACTCCACATGATTGGCATTCATGGCTACATCTTTAGGCATGTGTCCGGCACCCAAGATCCATTCTTCTTCACTGGGCAATCGATAGATATGCTTGCTATCCTGAGCCGTCAGCCATTGGCAGTAGGCTTGGGCATCCAGGAGGGAAATGTTCACTACCGGATAATTGTCCTGCCCTGATTTGTAAGTGAAACTGGGTTTAAAGGCAGCATACTCGGCATTGGTGACGGGAGCATACCCGATATAAGCCGTTGTATCAGAAGCCCCACGCAACACCATCCACGCATCCTTCGGATTATCGTCCCTTCGGGGGTCGATGAAACGGAGGAACTGTTGCCGGATTCGTGTTTCACGGTTCTCCACCATCTCATCAACGATACCCTGCATGTGTTCCACAATACTGTAAGTACGGGCTTCGCGTTCCAGTTCGCGCAGCTTGTTCTTCTTTCTGGCCACTACTTTGTCGTAGCGTACCCCCATCTGGTCGAGTAACGCCTGTCTGTTGGCTTCCGTCGGATTCTTCCGGTATAGGACAAAGAGCTTATGTGTCTTGGAATCCATTTTAGGCCGCCCTTTTTCCACCAGCGGTGCACCGGGCTTGTCAAACTCCAGTTCACTTTCCACCAAATCATCAGGACTGATGAACTCACCCAACTCTACTTTCTGATGTACTCCGAAATAGTGTGCCACCAGACCGTCCTTGTAAATGGAGAACCTGTATCCTCCATACAGATTGCAGGGGAGGGTGGAAATGTAGTAGTCCTTTCCGGGGATGAACCCGGACTTCTCACTGGAGATGTAGGTAATGATGGTGCTGGTATGCGCCATATCACCGACTACGGTTTTCCCAAAAGCATCCTGACGGGTGATTGCCGTACCAGCCAGCGGAAGACCGTCCACACTTTCCACTTCTATCTTCACCACACCTGCCATCAGAAGGTTAAATCGGATGCCACAACGCTGTTCGGCACTCCCTTCATACCCGTCTTCCTGGTCGGTCTGATGAATCGATACTGTTATTTTTGAGTCGCTGTCATCCTTCTGTGCGGACACAGCAGTGGCCGTCACAATGGCAACAGCCATTGCTAAAAATATTTTTTTCATCATGTAATGTGATTAGATAATTAGATGAGATCTGTTCTTACGACTCTGAAACCGACGTTGGCATAGCCTTGGCCTCCGGAACGAACGACGTCTGATTTTTCGCTGCGGCAATCATCGCGTTCCGAATCCCAGCTGCCGCCTTTGATGATATACTGCCCCTCAGCATCCGTTGAAATAGTCCATTCCCAGCAATTGCCCCAGAAGTCAATACCTCCGCAAGCACCGGTTGTCTGGCTATAAGCATCTACCGCTGTCAGACCCGTCTCCACATGACCCGCATTCATCAAAACATCTTTGGGCATGTGTCCGGCACCTAAGATCCATTCTTCATCGGTCGGCAGACGGTAGCTGTGCGTCGGGTCATTCTGCGCCAGCCAATCGCAATAGGCTGTGGCTTCCTCTACGGTGACATTCACCACCGGATAATTATCCTGTCCGTCTTCATATGTAAAGTCTGACTTGAATGCTGCATATTCCGCATTGGTAACGGGAGCATAACCGATGTAGGCATTGGGAGCGGAAGCCCCTCTCAGCACCATCCACGCATCATTCGGATTTTCATCATTTCGGGGGTCGATAAGACGCAGGAACTGCTGTTCGAGCCGGATGTCACGGTTATCTACCATCTCGTCCACAATCTCCTGCATTTCTTCCACCACATCCAAGGTGAGGGCTTCTCTTTCCAATTCGCGGAGCTTCGCTTTTTTACGGGCTACCACTTTATCATAACGAACACCCATTTGATCCAGCAAAGCCTGCTTGTTTTCCTCTGTAGGGTTCTGCTGATATTGACGGAGAAGTGCCGTAGTCGTAGCATCCAGTTCCGGTCGTTCTTCTTCTACAAGCGGCGCATCCGGGTCGTCAAATTCTAATTCACTTTCAATCAGGTCAGCGGGTGTGATGAATGAGCCCATTTCCACCGTTTGATGCACACCGAAATAATGTGCCACGAGGCCTTCCCGATAGATAGACAGGCGATAACCTCCATAAAGGTCGCAAGGCAAGGTAAAAATGGAGTAGTCTTTTCCGGGAGTCAATCCGTTTTCATCCGGGGCATTGAACACCAGGATGGAGTTGGCGTTTTCCACTTCCCCGGTCAACGCTTCCCCTGAATCTCCCCATTGAATGCCTGTTGTTCCGGCCAAGGCATAGCCGTCTACACTTTCCAACTCAATTCTAGTGATTCCAGACAGCGAGAAATTCAGTTTCAAGCCACTGTAAATATTACTTACATCCTGCGAACTTGGTAGATTCAACGCAGTAACCCCATTTTCATCATATCCGTCGCTTCCAGCCACTTGTTCGGCAAGAACTGTCAAGGTTGGATTTCCGCTGCCAGATATTTCTCCCGGTTGGTCTGTAATCTCATCATTGTCACAAGAAGACATAGCTGTCGTCATGAAGAACGACAAACAAAATATGCCAAAAGCTTTTAATTTCATAATTTTCATTGTTTATTTACGTTTATCTTTATTTTGAGAACGTTGAAACAGCCGGTTCATCATTCTTCTTTCCAATACATATACTTTCTCTATTTGCGTGGGAGTCAGAAATATGCTGTACTTCAAATAATACTTCTTACGTAGGTCAAGTATCTTCTGACTATGGGCAAACCTTTCGTTCATGGCTTGTTCAGCCTCTTTATCCGAAAGATGGGCTTTCTCTCTTTTCGGTCGGGGACCTAATGCCCAGATTTCTTTTTGGAACTGGCAGAAAGTTTCCACAAACTGCCGGGACGTTTTGTTATCCATCGCCATTTCATTAGCTATAAACTGAGCCTGTGTCTCGGCCAGTTGTTCACGGGTCATACGCTGCTGCTCGCTCTTTTGGGCATACGTATTTACATGGAACACAATCATGACCAAGGCAAGTACAACTACTTTTGTGATATTCTTCATTTCCTTTGTTATTATTCGTTCATAAACAGATCATACTGATAAGTCGCAAACAGGTAATCCTGATCGCTGCTGCTCAGATTGGCAAAAGCCTTTTCCACATCTTCAAAACTATTACTTGAATCATGGGGTAATAAGTTGAAGACAACCAATAATGCAATACTTGCCGCCACAAGTCCTCCCGTCACAGAATACCAAAGGCGAAAGTTGCGTTTGGGCTTGGAAGGAAGCATCTCCAATTTTACAGTTTCCCATACATTGTTTTCCATATCATCCAAGAAACCGTCCGGCGCGGTATAAGGCAGCCGTTTACCTACGCGGTCGAAATCAAAATCTTCTTTCATACATCTAATTGTTAGCATTCATGTATTTGACAATCTTATCTTTGGCAATATGATAGCTGGACTTTACACCATCAGTTGTTGAACCGATAATTCCGGCAATCTCATCATATCCCAAATCATTATAGTATCGTAAGTTAAAAGCCAGCTGTTGCTTGGTAGGCAAGGATAAAATGGCTTTTTGCAACTTTACAGCTTCCAAATCATTGTAATCGACAAATTCATCAGCCATCAGATTGCTTAGCTCACTCGAAGAATCATCCAATGACACCCGTTCCTCTTTTTTATACCGATCCAACAGGCGCAAAGCTTCGTTGGTGGCAATACGGTATACCCAGGAACGTAAAGTGCATTCGCCTTTAAAATCGGATAATGACCTGAATACCCTTATAAAAGTTTCTTGCGTTGCATCCTGTGCATCTTCATGGGTTACAACCAACCTTCGGATATGCCAGTAAACCGCTTCCTTATATTTTGTCATCAGATAGCGGAAACCTTTCTCCGGTTCCTTAGCCGTTAGCTCCACCAGTTCCTTGTCATCCTTTATGCTCATAAACAGTCGGGGATTCACTTGCCATATAGATGGAAGGTGTATTTAACTTAGTCATATCCGTAATCTGTGAGTTAATGACCATACAATGCCTGTGGTGATGGGGATGACGAGACTTGCGTACAGTCACACAGGATTGCAGCAAAAACAAGACTGTCACTCCCAGCATCAGTAGTTTCCAAATCTTTTTCATATCCTATTATCTTTTGGTATATATTTTCTTTTTCCCTCTAATTACGAGTTGTATGGGATTTTTCTTATCCATGGCAAAAGCATCCAGTTCAGCTTCTGCCGCAGCTCTACTGAGTTGCGTCATCTTGGCATATTGTTTAATCGTCAGATATTTGTTCGTTTTCAAGTAAGCCATAGCCATTGCCAATCTTTCCTTGCGATTGAATCGGTTGCTGATATAATGGAGCATGTCCGGTTTAACCACAACGGTAACAATCCGATTAGAAGGATAGTAACAATAGTGACGCCAATGTTGGGCGTTTACAGCTCCGCAAATCAACAACATCACCAAAATTAGCATTCCTACCTTTTCTTTTATAGTTGTATACATAGTTACTATTTTTTATTAGACAATTTTATCTTACATACCTTTTCATGAGCTCATTTAAATGGACGTTCTGTATAAAAGACCTTGCAGACGAATTAAAGTAAAATTGGATTAGCATTTTTTTTCTTGTTTTTTTAATTTCATAAAAGAAACAAGAAAAAATAATATAAAAAATGGACTTTTTGTCTGAAAGATAAAGTCCCACGAATAAGCTTGCGATTGTTTTTGTATATTTCTATATTTTGTTGGGATTCATAAAAGAAAAGGTGGCGTTTTTGGATAATTTGGGCGCTATTATCAACCATTTACGTAGGGATGATCGGTTTATCGACATTTAGTTTGCTGAAGATAAATGTATATCAGGTCGTATACTACATTATTTTCTCATCAGTATTTAAGATAGAAAAAATGTTTTCATAAAAAATTAGGCAACTTCGGAGCCTGATTAACAGAGGAAGGTGTCTGAAAAGGATGCCTTCTTTTTTTGTTATGCTGCCCGTTTATTATCCATTTTTATTTTTAAAATATCTTTGGTCTTCTCAATTATTACTTTTCGAGAAGTAATCCTACAGAAATAAGTAAAAAACAAAAGAAAACTGACTTTTTTAGCCAGTTTCCTGAGATTATGTGCAATAGCAACCAGGGTAAATTCTGTTTTTACCTTCTCCAACCCTCTTAATCTAAACCGGTTCCACGCCGAGTTATGCTTTATCTGTGCAAAGACAGCTTCCGGTTCTATACATCGTCTGCCCCGATGATAAATACCTTCCTCACTCATGAGTCTTTCACGTGCTTTTTGTTTATACCTGTTAAGGTTATAGTTAACTTCTATGATCCGGTTGGCCTTTGATTTATGGCATTGAGATTTCAGCGGGCACCCCTCACAATTTTGTGCCTGATAACGCTTCAGTATGGATACATATCCCAAATCGGATTTACTTTTTTTTTGACCTTTATACTCCATATGTTGTCCCATCGGGCATACGTAATAATCCCTTTCCTGGTTGTAGTAAAGGTTCTGTATGGCAAAAGCATCCTTCTTCCAGGCAC
>CDYT01030687.1_pt1 | contig 46092 bp, 45 predicted proteins | sample 557541 | NCBI WGS metagenome assembly CDYT01 (sample SAMEA3182060, study PRJEB8094) | gut metagenome | biome: human; feature: gut; material: Stool; isolation source: human stools | place: Canada | collected 2013-01-15
AGCCCTGGAGCAGGACCAGGCCGTGGGCTGATAGCAGTCAGGTCACAAAGCGTCAAGGGCAAGGCGAGCGGCGTACCGCCGCCCTTGACCCTTTGCGCCCTGTCCGCTGGAAGGTAACCAAGGGGCGTGAACCCGCCCCCTGAAATAAATTTCTGCCAGAGCCAAATCAAATTTGCGCATAACTCTTGACACTACCATTAACGGCAAAAAGACTGTGGAAATTTCTCCGCAGTCTTTTTTATATCTCAATCCGATTCTTATTGCAGTTAACTCATCGACACGATATTCTATATTTTAAGGAGGTTATTATGGCATGCAAAAGTCGTAAACAAATTCAAGTGGTCGGTCACTTTCCAATAGAGTCACCCATGGCAGTAGGGTATGCACACCTGTCAGTCAATGACCGCTTAGAGAATCATAGAATCAGCTTGTGGATAGAAAGTGTTGAAAATGACACAGAATCCAATGAACAAGAGCAAATTATAAAACGCATTGAAAATAGAATCCAAGAAATTGACGAAATTCTCGATGAAGATTCCGTTGAGGATCGCAAGCAATCCGCCCTTTCTCGTATACAGCAAAATATGACTAAATGGGCCAAAGAACTGGAGCTTGAACACTGTGATAGTCCATATCGGCTTGACCACAACAAGGTAACTGTCGTTGTAGACAATCCGGACAGACCTGTACCGCTTAAGCAATTAGGTAGTGGTTCAAACTGGCTTGGCGTTCATCTAATTGCTTATTTTGCTTTGCAGTATTACTTCATAAGTGCAAATCGACCGGTTCCAAGCTTTCTGTTTTTTAATCAATCCTCGCAGGTTTATTTTCCATCCGAGTTGGACGAAAAAAATATACCACAGAAAGGAAAAATAGCCAGGGGACACGGCGTCTATTATCAGAAAAGCAACAATTTGTCTGCCTGATTGGAAGCCTTGTCCTGTTTTCAGCACTGCAATTCTTTTGATGTGGGTATTCGTGCCACAATAGCTCAGGAACGCCTCGACAACTCTTTGCGGTTCTAAGGAGACCGCCAAATTTGCCGAGAAACGCGCTATTGTCTCAGTTTCGGAGCCAGAACACCTCCCCTTCCAATCCCCTAACCGCCCGCACTGCGGGCAGTTGTGATCACCCTGGCGCCAGAAAGGCACCAGGGTTTTCTACTACTATACTTTCAGCCGGCGGGTTTACCTTCATTCTGGAAAAACCAGGCTTCAACAGTTGTCATCGCCTTCCGCCATACGGCGCTGACAAGGGCTGCAAACTTGCTTCAGTGATTACGGATACTCCCCTGCACCTGTCCGCCCGACACAGCGGAGCACACAGCCAAACAGGGGGTGCTTTTCTCTGTCCTCCGAGAGGCCGTGTTCTCATTGTTAACAGCGTCGTAATCCCGCCAAGCAAAAGCGTACTTCAACTCTTTGTCCTCTGGCCCTCAGGCCGTCCAAAGTGGGCCCGGGCTTCTGCCCGGAACTGTGGCCGGCGTACAGCCGGACGCGATGCTTGCCCCTGCTCTCCCCTGCTCTGTCCAAAAAAACTCTTTATTTACCCATTCACATTACAGCGGCTGATTTTTATTTCATCAGGTTTTTCATTCCTCACCCTTCATAGAAGCGGTCCCATATTTCTGCCGCAGCCGTTCCCAATGACGAAGGAATGTAGTGGGCGGGAGTTTCAGCCGCTCTGCGGCCTTGCGGATACTTCCATACCGCTCGTAGAATGTCTGAAGATACCGCAGTTCCATGCGCTCCAGCATCTCATTCAGTCCCGCCTCTGCCGGAACCTCCTGGACAGGCTCCGAACCCGCCACATTCATCGGCAGGCTCTCCGGCTGGATCAGGTCCGTATCCGTGATGATGGTCGCCTGCTCAATGGTGTTTTTCAGCTGGCGGACGTTCCCCTCCCACCGGTAGTTCAGCAGTGCAAAGCAGGTTGCCGGGGACAGTTTCCGGTGGAAGTCATACTTTTGATTGTAGTAATCCAGGAAATGCTGGGCCAGTGGGATGATATCATTTTTCCGCTCCCGCAGCGGCGGAATATGGATCGGTATGACATTCAAACGATAATACAAGTCCTCCCGAAAGCGTTTCTGCTGGACCATCTCTTTCAGGTCGCAGTTGGTAGCGGCAATTACTCGGATGTCAACTTGTACTGGCTCGTTGCCACCCACGCGGATAAACGAGCGGTTTTGCAGAACATGAAGCAGTTTCGTCTGCATATTCAGAGACAACTCGCCCACTTCGTCCAGAAACAGCGTCCCATGATCCGCCGCCTCCAGAAGCCCCGGCTTCGCTTTACTGCCGGCGCCGGTGAAGGCGTGTCCCTCATGTCCGAAGAGCTCGCTCTCAAAGAGGGATTCCGTGATGGCGCCGCAGTTGATGGGAACAAACCGCCGGTCGGACCGCCCGCTGTTCTGATGGATGAATCTGGCGATCTCGTCCTTGCCCACGCCGGTCTCGCCCAGCAGCAGCGCCGTGGAGTCCACCTTGGCCACCCGGGCGGCCAAGGCCAGCACCTTCAGCATCTCCTTGTCGGCCACGATCAATTTGTTTCGATCTCCCATCTGGGCCTTGATGCTTTCCAGTTCCTGGAGATACTGATCATTCAGCCCCCGGATCTTGTCGAGTTCCTGCTGCAGGGAACTGATCTCGTTCAAATCCCGGTCATTGCAGATATAGAACTCAATCTCACCACAGCTGTCAAACACCGGCGTGCAGGACACATGGGCACTGCGTCCCGTGCGGTAAAAGGTCTGCACGATCGTGTGCGGCTTTTTGGTCTCTGCCACGATGGCACCGCAGGATTCGGAGATCAGGTGGTTTTTCACCAGCTCCTCCACAGGCACCCCCACCAGCTCATCTCTTCGAATCCCGGTGAGAACTTCATAGGCCCGGTTGATCCGCAGCGTCACCAGGTTCCGGTCCGAGATCTGGATGGCGTCCGTGGAATTTTCAATAAAGGCATCCAGGACGCGGTTCTGTTCCTCCAGGTCCAGGATCCGTCTGCGCAGCTCTCCTGCGGTTTCGCAAGAGCTCCCTGTCACCAGCTGTTTTTGTTCCAAAAATGGAACGCCTCCTTCCGGTTTTCGTCCTTTTACGCAATTTGAAATTTGGAACCGCACTTTTTTATAGTCAAACTTCACACCATTTTTGTTTTTCTTTTAACAAAAATGACTATACCACAATTTTCCTTGTTTCACAAGTTTCAATTTTGGAACATCTCGTTCAAATTTTGTTCCGATTTTGGAGCAAAGAATTGTAAATTTTTTCACAAAATTCGCAGATCCACGTTGCTATTCCAAACGTCCGCGCTCTCCCTGGATTTTTTCAAGGCGGCAGCCACTTACAGCCGCAAGGTCTTTCGGATTTGAGACAAACTGCTTTTTCAAATTGGCAAGATTTTTGCTATAATAGCCTGTCGAATTCCCACGAAATGTGCTGGTGCGCCGGAAATCCGCAGCCAGGCAGATCACAGATGGAATATATGAGATTTCAAGGAGGTACACAAGATGGAAGACTGGAAGGCGCTCTATGCTTCCAAGCTGACGACCGCTGATGAGGCTGTCCGCCAGATTCCCAATGGCTCCCGGGTCTTTTTCGGCCATGCGGCCAATGAGCCCCCCGTCCTGGTGGACGCGCTGGTGCGAAACTATGAACAGTACAAAGACGTGGAGATCGTCCACTGGGTCCCCATGGGAAAGGGAGAGTATTGCGATTCCAAAATGAAGGGGCACCTCCACCATAATGCCATGTTCGTAGGCGGCCCCACCCGCAAAGCCGTGCAGGAAGGGCGGGCGGACTACACCCCCTTTTTCTTCCATCAGTCCACCCGGTTCTTCTCTGACGGCACTTTCCCCATCGATGTGGCAATGGTGTCCGTCACTCCGCCGGACAAGCACGGCTACGTGTCCCTGGGCGTCTCTGTGGGCGGTACCAAGCCCGCCTGCCTGAATGCCAAGATGGTCATTGCCCAGGTCAATGACCAGATGCCCCGCACCATGGGAGAGTCCTTCCTCCATGTCTCCCAGCTAACCTATTGTGTGGAGGCGTCCACGCCTCTGCCGGAGCTGGGTGGCGGCGCTATCGGCGAGGTGGAGGAGGCCATCGGCCGGAACGTGGCCTCCCTGGTGGAGGACGGCTCCACCCTGCAGCTGGGCATCGGCACCATCCCAGACGCGGTTCTGAAGTTCCTGGGAGACAAAAAGGACCTGGGCATCCACTCGGAGATGTTCTCCGACGGGGTGGTGGACCTGTACCAGAAGGGGGTCATCACCGGCGCCAACAAGCGCCTGGACAAGGGCAAGATGGTGGCCGCCTTCTTGATGGGCTCCAAAAAGCTCTATGACTTCGTGGACGACAACCCGGACGTGCTAATGCGGACCGTGGACTATGTGAACAACCCCGCCGTGATCTGCCAGAATCCCAAAGTCGTGTCCATCAACTCCTGCCTGCAGGTGGATTTCAACGGCCAGGTAAACTCTGAGTCCATGGGTACCAAGCAGTTCTCCGGCATCGGCGGTCAGCTGGACTATGTCCGGGGCGCGGCCATGTGTCCAGACGGCAAGGCCATTCTGGCTATGCCCTCCACCGCCAAGCACGGTGAGGTTTCCCGGATCGTCCCGGTGTTTGAGCCCGGCACCACAGTCACCACCACCCGCACAGATGTCCACTACATCGTCACGGAATACGGCATCGCCAACCTGCGGGCCAAGAGTCTGCGGGAGCGGGCCAGGCTCCTGATCAGCATCGCCCATCCCAAGTTCCGGGATCAGCTCTGGGAAGCTTACTATGAACGCTATGGCAAGGAGGATCAGTAAAATGTCTGCCAAACAGATTGAAACCGTCAATGGCCATACCCTGCAGAAGGTATTTCTGTCCGTGGAGGATCACATCGCTGTCATGACCCTTCACAACCCGCCGGTAAATGCGGCGGACGGCGTGGTGCAGGAGGAGATCCTGCTGCTGTGTGACTACATCAACCACGAGGACGATATCTGGGTGTGCGTCATGCACTCCGACATCAAGACGTTCTGCGTGGGCGTGGATGTCAAGCGTTTCTATCAGAGCATCCTGGACAAGGATGTCACCAACACCCAGGAGATCTATTACGACGGTGCGCAGGCGCTCTATGAGCTGCGGGTACCCCTGATCTGCGCGGTCCATGGGCACTGCCTGGGCGGCGGCCTCTGCTACCCCGCCGGAGCGGACATCTCCATCGCCGTGAAGGGGACGCTCTTCGGCGCGCCGGAGGCAAAGCTCAGCGTGGTGGGCGGCAGCGCCCATCTGGCCCGCATCCTGCCGCCGCAGATCCAGCGGGACATGAGCTACTGCGGGACCTTTATTACCGCAGAGGACCTCCATGACAAGTACGGCGGCGTCACCATGGTGGTGGACACCCTGGAGGAACTGATGCCCGCGGCTATGGACAAGGCCCGGGAGCTGTGCAAGCGCGGTCCGCTGGTGCTGCGGTACCTGAAGGCCTGCATGAACGAGCAGGAGGACTTCCAGATCCATCGCAAGGATGAGCTGGAGGTGACCTATACCCGCTATATGGCCCGCCACTCGGACTTCAAGGAGGGCGTCTCCGCCTTCCTGGAAAAGCGGGAGCCCCAGTATACTGGCCAGTGAGGCCATCCCCCCACACCAAATTTTAGGAGGAAGGATCATGAGAAAGAATGCAAAAAAACTGTTTGCGCTGCTTCTGACGCTGTGTATGTCGCTGTCTCTGCTGACTGCCTGCGGCAGCGATACCCCTGCCAACAGCACAGGCGGGGAAGGGGGAGCCTCCAGTGGTGAGACCATCACCTGGCGTCTGCAGAGCAGCTACTCCCTAAACTCCCTGCAGGGCGATATGGCTACCAATCTGAAAAACGCTCTGGAAACCGCCACCAACGGCCGTCTCCAGGTGGAACTGTATGAGCCGGGCGCCCTGTGCCAGACCTCAGACATCCTGACCTATCTCTCGCAGAACGCCTTTGACTGCGCCGTCATCTTCGGCTCCACCTTCTCCGGCCTGATTCCCGAGGCAGATCTGGCCTGCGGCATCCCCTTTGCCTGGGAGAGTTCCGCTGAAATCTACGACGTGATGGAGAACTACGGCCTGTTGGACGTCATTCAGGAGGCCTATGGCGAACTGAATCTCAAATATTACTGGAACGCCCACGAGCCCAACTACAACGTCCTGGCCAACTTCCAGGTGGAGAGCCTGGATGACTTCCACGGCAAAAAGATCCGGGCCCTGGGCGTGTGGGGCGACTATCTGGCCGCTCTGGGCGCCGCTCCCACCAACATTGCCGGCACAGAGGTCTACCAGGCTCTGCAGCTGGGCACCATCGACGGCGCCCTGTACGGCTGGTCCTCCCTGAGCGATTCCAACAACATCCGTGAGGTGGCGCAGTATGCCCTCAGCCCCTCCATGTGCTTCTGCCAGATGGCCACCGTGGTGAATCAGGACAGCCTGAACGCTCTGCCTGAAGACCTGCGGAGCATCGTGGACGAGACCATCCGGTTGGCCAACATCGGCGTCATCGGTCAGGCCCATGTGGTGGGCACGGAGAAGAGCGTCCGTGATGCTATCCAGGGCGGCTACACCGAACTGTCCCCGCTGCCTGACGACGTCCTGGCCGAGATGCGCGAGATCGCCGTCACCCAGACCTGGGAAGAGCTGGCCTCCAAGAGCGAGCGTATGGCCCGCGGTATCGAGATCATCAAGCAGCAGAACCGTGACTATGGCCGCCAGGTGGACTATTGAGTCCGCGCTTTCCTCACAGGAAAATGGAATTCAAGAGAAGGGAAAGTGAGACATGAACGCACTGTTGAAATTATCCGGCGGCATAGATGTCATCAATCGGACCATCGGCAGGATCTTCGCCTGGATTCTTCTGCCCATGATCTGCCTAACCGCCTTTGAGGTGTTCTCACGCTATATCCTCAAATCTCCCACCGTCTGGGCGTGGGAGCTGATCATCCAGATCTGGGGCCTGATGCTGATGGCCTGCGGCGGATACTGCTACTGGAAAGGCGGCCTGGTTCGGGTGGACCTGCTCTACAACAAGTTCCCCGTCAAAGTCCGCTACGGCATCAATATTGCCACCGCCATCCTGGTCCTGATCTGCATGGGACTGGTATTTATCTACGGCATGAACATCTTCCTGCTGTCCTTCCGGCTCAACGAGCGGATCTCCTCTGTGTGGGGCTCTCCCATGTGGACCATCCGGTTCTGGGTGCCTCTTGGCGCCGCGCTGATGTTCATTCAGGCCATCAGCGAGCTCATCAAGAATGTGGCTGCCATGGCGGGCAAGTTCGAACTCACCAACAACTCTGATGAAGTCGCGGAGGCGATCGAGATTGTCAAATCCACCGAGCATCTGCCCGATGAAACCGGAAAGGAGGACACACAGTGAGTCCTGATATTATCATTCTGCTGCTGGGCCTGGTGGCCCTGATGGCCCTGGGCATCCCCATCTGCTTTGCCATGATGAGTGTGGCCTCGGTCATCCTGCTGGTGTTCTATGGTTCCGGCCTGCTGAACGTTCTGAACGCAGCCTTTGTCTACCAGATGCAGTCGGAGTCTCTTCTGGCCATCCCCATGTTTGCTCTGATGGCAGCATTCCTACAGACCTCCGGCATCGGCGGGGACATCTACGAATTCTTCCACAAGTGGATGGGCGGCGTCAACGGCGGTTTGGCCATGGCCACCGTGGCCACCACAGCGGTCATCGCCGCCATGAGCGGCGTGGCGGCCACCGCCACCATCATGATGGGCCTCATTGCCCTGCCCGCAATGCTGGACCGCGGCTATGACAAGGCGCTGGCCACCGGCCCTGTGCTGGCGGGCGGCTGCCTGGGCCCCATCATTCCCCCCTCCACCATTATGATCATCATGTCCTCCTATACCGGCGTGTCCGCAGGCTGGCTGTTTGCCGGCGGCGTGCTGCCCGGTGTGGGCCTGGCGATTCTGTTCATCATCTACATCGGCATCCGCTGCGCTATCAATCCCAAGCTGGGCCCCGGCATTCCCAAGTCCGAGCGCCCCTCCTGGGGTGAGAAGATGCGGGTGTTCAAGAAAGTCATCGCTCCCATCGCCATCATCGTTCTGGTGCTGGGTTGCATCTATGCCGGCATCGCCACCCCCACCGAGGCCGCCGGCGTGGGCGCCTTCGCCTCCATGGTGTATGCACTCATCACCCGGAAGCTAAACGTGAAGAATCTGCGGGCCTCTCTGATCCAGACCATGGAGGTCTCCGCCATGCTCATGTGGATCCTCATGGGCGGCGCGGCTTACAACTCTTTGGTGAACATCACCCGCCTGTCCGACGTGGTGGCTGCCGCCTTTGCAAGTTCCAATCTGGACGGTCTGCCTCTGATGCTGCTGATCTTCGCGCTGTTCTTCGTGATGGGGATGTTCCTGGACACCACGCCCATCATCATGATCGCGATCCCCATTCTGCTGCCGGTGATCCAGGCCTCTTCCCTGGACACCAGCGCCACCATCCTGATCCTGTGCATCACCCTGTGCCTGGGCATGATCACCCCGCCCTTCGGCATCAATATGTTCTACCTGCAGGGTGTGGCGCCTCCGGGCATCGACACCAAGGTCATGTACAAAGCAGTCATCCCTTACGTGATCATCTTCCTAATTGCTTGTTTCTTAATGATGCTCTTCCCGGATCTGCTGGTTCTCTTCCCCAATTCCGCAATGGGCTACTGATTCAAAGCCCCTCCTAGATGGCCGAATGGCGTTCCTATCAGCGAACAGAAGTTCGCAGCCGAAAAATCACCGCTTTCCAGCTGGAAAGCGGTGATTTTCTCTGTCCCTCCGCAGCGGGCCCGAGCCGGTCCCAGGTGATCAATAAAATATCGCGTGTCCTGCCGAAAGTGATCAGCGGGTCTTTTACCAAGGTGCTGCCCACCCACGTGATTGCCACGACAATCCTAGTTCAATTTATTCCCGGCATTATTGCCACGTTCGTCATGGTCACCCCCCATGGCCACCGGCATTGTGCCCGTGGTCATGACCATATTCCCTATCTGAGTACGGGCTTCCGGGACTCCAAGAGATTTCCCAGATTCCGGCCCAAGCAAATCGAAAGGCGCCTCCAGCTTGGCCGGAGGCGCCTCTTTGCGGTTTTGGGCTCCCGCCCTGTGGATGTCCGGCAGGGCGGGGCCAGTCAGTTGCTCGGAGCGGCGAGAGCCTGCTCATACAGGTAGATGGCGCAGGCGATGTCCTCCACTGCCATACCCACCGCTTTGAAGATGGAGATCTCCTGGCGGCTCCCACGCCCCGGGCAGCTGCCCAGCAGCACATCTCCCACAGTGCCCAGCAGGTGCTCTTTGCCGTAGCGCCCCTCCTGCAGGGGGATCAGGAAGTCCCCGCTCTCATGCAGGATGGACTCGATATTGTCGCAAAACACCCGGCTTCGGGCCATCAGGTCGGAGTCCAGCTCCCGGGCCGTGGGGGCACAGGCGCCGATGGCGTTGATGTGGGCGCCGTCCTTCACCCAGCCGCTGCGGAGGATCGGCTCCTTGGAGGGCGTGAGCGTGCAGATCACGTCGGCGCCCTGGACCGCCTCTTGGGCAGTGGCGCAGGCCACACCCCGCAGCCCCTTTTCCTGGGCGGCCGCGGCCAGCTTCTCCCCACAGGGGGCATAGGCGTCCCAGCAGCGGACCTCTGTCAAATCCAGGGCCTGGGCCATGGCGTTCAGGTGGGAGTGGCCCTGGGCACCGCATCCGAGGATAGCCAGGACCTTGGCGTCCGGATTGGCCAGAGCCCGGGTGGCCACTGCGCTGACGGCGCCGGTGCGGATCTTGGTCACCGACATGGCGTCCACCACGGCCAGGACCTCGCCATGCTCCTTGCCGAACAGCAGGATCTCCCCCTGGTGAGAGGGATAACCCGTGCCGCCGTTGGTGTGGTAGACGCTGATGACCTTGGCCCCGAAATAGCCCCGGTCATAGTAGGCGGGCATCAGGCCCAGGACGTTGGTGTTGGGCAGGTCGATGGCCGTGCGCAGATACTGCACACAGTCTCCCCTCCGCTCCTCCTTCAGAGTCTGCTCCATAATGCGCAGGCAGTCCGGAACCGTCAGATGGGCCTCCACATAGGCTTGATCGAAAATCTTCATGTGTCTCACGCTTTCATAGATTTATCAGGATGAGATCCGGGATCAGGGACACCAGCAGAACCCCCGCCCCCACCGCCAGGGTGGTATAGGGCCGCGGCACGGTACGGAACAGGTGCAGGGGGCTGGGAGGCTGGAAGTCCTGACGGGCCTTCCGCTTCAGCCGGAGGCGGAACGCCTCCTCCGGCAGGTTGCCGCCCTTGAGCAGCAGCAGTGCCGCGAAGAGCAGCGTCACGCCGCCAATCAGCAGCACTGCCGAGCGGGCGGCGGACACCCCCGACAGGAAACTCCCGCCGATCAGCCCGCCCAGCAGGCCGAACAGCAGGCAGGCCGCCAGCCCGATGACCAAGCCGATGGCCAGGGCCAGCAGCAGATCCCGGAGAATCGCTTTCAGCCTGGACATATCTTTACACCAGGTGGCAGGCCACGAAATGGCCCGGCTCCACCTCCCGCAGGGCGGGGCTCTCCTGGCGGCAGCGGTCGCAGGCCCTGGAGCAGCGGCCAGCGAACCGGCAGCCCGGCGGTGGGTCGATGGGGCTGGGAATGTCCCCCTCCAGCTCGATACGCCGGCGCTTGCGTTCCACCTCTGGGTCCGGAATGGGGATTGCGGACAGCAGGGCCTGGGTGTACGGGTGCAGCGGCTTCTCGTAGAGCCGGGCGGACTCCGTCAGCTCCACAATGGTGCCCAGATACATGACCGCGATGCGGTCGGAGATGTGCTTCACCATGGCCAGATCGTGGGCGATGAAGAGATAGGTCATCCCCATCTCCCGCTGGAGCTTTACCAGCAGGTTCACGATCTGGGCCTGGATGGAGACGTCCAGCGCGGAGATGGGCTCATCGCACATGATGAACTCCGGCCGGACTGCAAAGGCCCGGGCGATACCGATGCGCTGTCGCTGGCCGCCGGAGAACTCATGGGCAAAGCGGTTGGCGTGCTCCTTGTTGAGGCCCACCATCTCCAGCAGCTCATACACCCGCTCCGTCCGCTCGGTGCGGTCCTTGGCAAGGCCGTGTATGTCGATACCCTCGGCGATGATGTCCGCCACGGTCATACGAGGATTCAGAGAGGCATAGGGGTCCTGGAAGATGATCTGGGCCCGGCGGGCAAAGCGCATCTTGTCCGCGCCGCGGAGCCGATGGACATCGATGCCGTCAAACAGCACCTGCCCGTCCGTCTTGGGGTAGAGGCCCATGGCGGTGCGGCCGCAGGTGGTCTTTCCGCAGCCGGACTCGCCCACCATACCCAACGTCTCGCCCTTGTAGATGGTGAAGGACACATCGTCCACCGCCTTGACCACACCGCCGCCGGAGGCGTTGAAATACTTCTTGAGATGGCTGACCTCCAACAGAGGCTGCTTGCTGCCGTTCATGCTCTCCCCTCCTTCTCGTCATACAGGGGCGCGTCCACCTTGGGCGCTCTGGGGTCGTGGAGCCAGCAGCTGGCCTGGTGGCCGCCGCCGAAATCCGTGGTTGCCGGCATCTCCTCCTGGCAGATGGGCATACAGTACTTGCACCGGGTGCAGAAGGGGCAGCCTGCCGGGGGCTTCAGCAGATCCGGAGGCGTCCCCTCAATGGTGGCCAGCTGCTGCTTGTTCTCCAGATCCATCCGGGGCACGGCGGACAGCAGGGCCAACGTGTAGGGATGGCGGGGGCGGTAGAAGATGTCCTCCGCGCTGCCCCGCTCCACGATCTTGCCAGAGTACATGACGCAGATCCGCCTGGCGATGTCCGCCACCACGCCCAGATCGTGGGTAATGAGCAGGATGGCGGCATTCAGCTCCTGCTGCATCTGCTTCATCAGGTCGATGATCTGGGCCTGAATCGTCACATCCAGGGCGGTAGTGGGCTCGTCGGCAATCAGGAGTTTGGGGCCGCAGGCCAGGGCTATGGCGATCATGGCCCGCTGCCGCATACCGCCGGAGAATTGGTGGGGATACTCCCGGGCTCTCCGCTCCGGATTGGGGATGCCCACCTGCCGCAGCAGTTCTATTGCCTTGGCGGCAGCCTCCTTCTTGGAGGCCTTTCCGTGGATGGTCAGGACCTCTGCGATCTGTTTGCCCACCCGCATGGTGGGGTCCAGGCTGGTGAGGGCGTCCTGAAAGATCATGGCGCAGTCGTCGCCCCGGTAGCTGCGCAGCTCCTTGCCGCTCATTGCCAGCACGTCCCGGCCATCCAGAGTGATGGAGGAGCCCTCTTTGATCTTTCCGGGATTGGCGATCAGCCGCATGATGGACTTGGCCGTCACGCTCTTGCCGCAGCCGGACTCACCCACGATGGCCACGGTCTCTCCCTTTTCCACATCAAAGGAGATGCCTCGTACGGACTGCACCTCGCCGGCATAAGTATAGTAAGACACCCGCAGGTCCTTGACTTCAAGCAATTTTTCTCCCATGGTCCGCCTCACTTTCTCAGCTTGGGATCCAGGGCGTCCCGCAGTCCGTCTCCCAGCAGGTTGAAGGACAGCACGATCAGCACCAGGATGGCCGCCGGGAACAGCAGCTGCAGGGGATAGAACTCCATGACGGACTGTCCCAGGGAAATGATGACGCCCAGGGAGGTGTCCGGCGGCTGCAGGCCGATGCCCAGAAAGCTCAGGGTGGACTCCTGAAAGATGTAGTTGGGAATGGAGGTGGCGGTGTTCAGGATCAGGATGCCCATGGTGTTGGGCAGCAGATGCCGGATGATGATCCGCTGGGGAGAGGCACCCAGGGTCTGGGCCGCCATGACGTACTCGGAGCTCTTCAGCTGCAGGATCACGCCCCGGACCGCCCGGGCCGTGTTGCACCAGGAGGTGACGCACAGCGCCACCAGCAGACTGGGCACGCTGTTGCCCAGCACCAGCATCACCAGAATCACCACCAGCAGGTAGGGTAGGGACATCATCACCTCGATGATCCGCATCATGATGCTGTCCACCCAGCCGCCGAAGTAGGCCATGACGCCGCCGTAGAGGCAGCCGATGACCACCTGCACGCAGGTGCACACCAGGGCGATCAACAGCGATACCCGGGCGCCCACCCAGACGCGGGCAAACAGATCCCGGCCCAACAGGTCGGTCCCGAACCAGTGCTCCGCGCTGGGGGGCTGGTTTTTCAGCGTGGGCTCCATATAGGTGTAATCCTGCCCGCAGATGGTGGGGCCAAAGACCGCCATGACCACCAGCAGGACCAGCACCACCAGGGAAATCATGGCGATGGGGTTCTTCCGCAGGCGCCGCCAGGCGTCCTGGGCGTAGGTGATGGTAGGGCGAACGATGGCCTCTTTGTCACTGTTCTCGCAACCCTTGATGATAAACCGCGGGTCAATTGTCTTTTCCATAGGTCACCTCACGTCCTTCCGCCCACGCGGATCCGGGGATCCACGACGGTGTAGAGAATATCCACCAGGAACACCACTACGACATACAAAATCGCCATCAGCACCGTCTGTCCCAGAACGATGGACAGGTCCTGGGCCTGGATGGACTCGATGAAGTAGCGGCCAAATCCCGGAATGGAGTAGATCTGCTCAATGAAAAAGGAGCCGGTCAGGGCAAAGGCAACGCTCATGGGCAGCACCGTGATGATGGGGATGAAAGCGTTGCGGAGGATATGCCGCCGGACGATCTGAGGCTCACTGAGACCCTTGGCCCGGGCTGCCAGTACATAGTCCTGGTTGATTACATCCAGCATGGAGGTCTTCAGCAGCCGGGAGTAGGTGGCTACGTAGCTGAAGCAGCCGCTGAGGGTGGGCAGCACCGTGTACTTCCATCCGCCGAACCACAGCTCATCCCCGCTGGGCCAGCCCACAATGGGGAACCACCCCAGGTCGCCCGCCACGTATTTTTGCAGCAGCAGGCCGAAGATCAGCGTTGGCACCGAGATCATCAGCACCGAGAAGAACACGATGAGGTAGTCGATCCAGGTCCCCTTGAACATGGCGGCCAGGATACCCAGGAGCAACCCCAGCCCCACGCCCACGATGATGCTCTGCAAGCCCAGCCGGGCCGAGGGCGCCAGGGTGTCCTCCAGCAGGTCCTGAATGGTGTACCCCGGCATCCGGATGGATTCACCGAAGTCCCCGTGCAGCATCCCCTTCATCGTGATGACGTATCGCTCCATGGTGGGCTTGTCCAGCCCGTAGGTGCGGTACAGGTTCTCCGCCACAGCTTCAGGCAGGCGCTCCGCACGGGTGGTCAGCGGATCTCCCGGCACGGCCTCCAGCAGGAAAAAGGTCGCTGTCGCGATGATGAACAGGGTTAGGATCATCTCAAAAAAACGGCGGACAGTATATTTTAACATACGCTTTTCCTCTTTTCTAAGGGAACGCGGGAGGACAGACCCCCGGGGATCTGTCCTCGCCGCCTGTACTGCCTGATGGCAGCACTGTGTGGTTCATCGCGGAAGGGGGGGACTTCACTCCACCATATAGGCGTGGGTGAAGTCGAAGTAGGGACCGACGAAGGGCGTCACCACGTCTTTGATCTTGTTACTGATGCACAGGATGTTGTCGGTGTACATATAGGGGATCGCCGCGACCTCATCGCAGACCACCCACTCCTCTGCCTCGGCATAGATCTCCACGCGCTCCATGGGATCAGCCACCGTGTCCAGCTTGCTCAGGATCTGGTCATACTCCGCAGCCCGCTCCTCGCTCCAGCCGGAGTAGCGGATGGAGGTGCCCCAGCTGGCCCACATCTCCAGGAAGGCCATGGGGTCGTTGTAGTCGCCGTTCCAGCCAGCCTGGCCGATGTCGTACTGGCCGGCGTTGCGGGCCTCGCTCAGCAGGGTGCTGTCGCCCAGGAGGTTGACCTCCACGTTGATGCCCAGGGTGGTTTCCCACAGGTTCTGCCAGTACTCCTGCTGCTGGCGCTTGATCGCGGTGTCGCCGGTGCAGATATAGGTGATGGTGACCTCAGACAGGTCCCGGGTGTCTCCCAGTTCCTCCATGCCCTCCTTGAACAGGGCCTGGAGCTTCTCAGGGGTGTCATACTCCGCGGCCAGTGCCGTGAGGGGCTCGGGCACGTTGTCACGGAAATTGACCTCCTCAACCGTCACGCCCAGGGGCACGAAGCCGTAGGCGGGGTTGTGGCGGCCAAAGACCACCTGGGTGAACTCCTCCCGGTTGGCGGCCAGGGACAGGGCCAGGCGTACCTTCTGGCTCTCCATCAGGCCGGAGGTGGAGTTGCCCTGCCGGTTGAAGTAGAAGTAGGTGACGTTGGGCATATAGGTCTCCAGGTAGGTGTAATCACCCTCTGCAGCGCCGTCCCGGTAGGCCTGGACGTAGTCGCCGGTGGGAGCCAGCACCGCCAGCTCGCCGTTGCGGAACATGGTGCTCTGGGTGGAGGCCTCGCCGATGTTCAGGAAAGTGATCTGGGTCAGGGTCACATTGTCCGCATCCCAGTAGCTCTCGTTCTTGGTCAGGACCATGCTGTTGCTCAGGGAGTAGTCGGACACCACGAAGGGGCCGCACCAGACATGGGTGGTGAAGTCGCTGTCATACAGATCGCCGGCGGCCTCGATGACATCCAGGCGGACCGGGTACATCCACACGCAGCTGACCTTGGAGAGGAACTGGGGAGAGGCCTTTTTCAGCGTGACCTCCAGGGTGGTGTCATCCACCGCCCGGACGCCCAGGTTCTCCATGGCGGCATCGATGTCCGCGTCAGAGACGGTGGAGACGTCCATACTGTACAGCTCCTCGCCGCCCACGATGTCGCCTACGAAGGAGGCGAAGTCGCAGCCGTTGCGGGGATCCGCCAGCCGGCGGAAGGAGTCCACGAAGTGCTGGGCCGTGACCTGCACGCCGTCGCTCCAGTAGTACTCCCGCAGGTGGAAGGTCCAGGTCAGACCGTCCTCGGAAGTCTCCCAGTTCTCTGCGCCGGCGGGCTCATAGATCTGAGAACCGTTCTCGTCCATGCCGGCCCGGACCAGGCCCTCCAGTACGTGGGACTGGATCTGGATCTCCTCGGCCGCGTAGTTCTTGTTATTGTCGAAAGAGTGGAAGTTCTCCGCCGCCCAGTGGACCTGGATGGTCTGGTTGGCGGCCAGGGTCTCCGTTCCGCTGTTTTCGGCACCGCTGTCGCCGGCATCGGCGTCATCATTTCCGCCGCAGCCGGACAGCAGCCCCAGGAGCATGATGGCTGCCAGTAGAAGTGCTAGAGTTCGCTTTTTCATGTTTCTTCCTCCGTTTCTGATTTGGTATCGCTTCATAAGGATATGTTGGGTTCAAAATATGGAATCCGGATCGTCATCTCTCCGGCATTCATGCTCGATCAGCTGCAGGGCCTTCTCCACATCCCGTTCCCGCATGGCATCGATCAGCTGCAGGTGGTACTTGTGGGGCTCCTCGTGGACCTCCTGGTAGAGGTTCACGCTGGGGGCGCGGATGGTCCACTGAAAGATCCGGCGGACCTCCTCGGCCAGATACTCGTTGCCCGTAAGCTGGGCCATGGCCATGTGAAAGTCGTAGTTCACGCCGCCGAAGTCCTGATAGGAGACCTGTTCCTCCCTGCAGTGCTCCCGCAGAGATAGGATCTCCTCCTCCGTACAGTGGCGGATGATCCGCAGCACCACGCCCTTCTCCAGAGTGAAGCGCAGGTAGATCAGCTTGTAGTAGTCCTCCTCCGTGACCTCCCGGACGAGATAGCCCACCCGGGGGATCTTCTTCAGGTACCCCTCCTGGACCAGCATACTCAGCGCCTCGCGCACCGGGGTCTTGCTGACCTGGTACCGTTCTGCCAGCGCCTTTTCATTGATGATCTCATCTCTGCGGAACCGCAGCCGGATCACGTCCTGCTTGAGCAGGTCGTAGACCGCGGTGGTTTTTGACGGCATCGGAATCCCTCCTCACTGTCCGTGCCAGGCCCTGGCTGCATCCAGCAGCCGCCGGATATCCGCCTGATTGGTGAAGGGTGCCACGGAGATCCGCGCATAGCCGGGCCTGCCGGTGCTGATGTACACGCCCTGCTGGGCCAAAAAGTCTACGAAGGCCTCCTCTCCCTCCACCCGGACCAGGAAGCTGGCACAGCGGTGGTCTGTGTCAAAGGGCGTGGCCATCGAGTATCCCAGGGACTCCAGTCCGCGGTAAGCCGCCTCGTAGCAGGCGGAGACGTGGGCCGTGATTCGATCCAGCCCCACCTGGTGGAATCGCTCCAGGGCCTCGCCCAGGACATAGATGCTGGAAAAGGGAATGGTGCCGGCCTCCAGCTTCCGGGCATCCCCGGGGTCCACGCAGCGGATGGAGGCGCTCTCCCGGTCCACGGTCATTGCCGCGTTGTAACAGGCGAACACTGGCTCCACCTGGGCCAGCATGGCGCTGCTCAGATAGAGAAATCCCATGCCCTCCATGGCCAGCATTCCCTTGTAGGGGGAGCCCGCCAGCGCGTCCACCCCCAGGTCCTGTACATCCACATCTACTAGGCCCAGGGCCTGGATGGCGTCAGTCACTACCAGGACGCCCCGCCTGTGGCACTCCTCCACCAGCTTTTTCAGATCCACGCGGTAACCGCTGCCGGACTGGACATAGCTGACGGCCACCACCCGGGTGTGCGCGTCCACTGCGTCCAGCAGCTCCTCCGCCGTGACCCACAGGCCGTTGGCCCCGTCCACGATCTTGCAGGCGGCGCCCTGCTTCTGCGCCTGCAGGCAGGGCATCAGCACGGAGACGTGCTCCATCCGGCCCACCACGATGTTGTCCCCAGGGCGGTAGGTCAGGCCCATCAGCGCCATACTCACCGCCTGGCAGGTGTTGGCGGTGAAGGCGATGTGCTTCGGCCCCGGGGCGTTGAGGAACGCGGCCAGCTTCCGCCGGGTGTCCGCCACTGTGTCCACCACCCGGCCCTTTCCGCCACCGCCCAGTTTGGGCATATCCGGCGAGAGGTCCGCCTTATCCCGGAAAAACCGCTGGATGGCCTCCTCCATATAGGCGGCGCCGCAGTTCTCATAAGCAATATCCAAAAAAGCTGTCTTTTCCGTGACCGGGAACTGCCTGCGCAGCTCCGCCACCCACGTCTCCTCCATGATTTCCCCCGCTCCTCTGTGATCTGCCATCTCTCACCGGACGATCCCGCCAGTTCGGGTGACCTCCAGGCCCGCAGCCTCCCAGGCGTCCAGGATCCGGTTGAAGCCGATGGAATCGCTGCCCATATGGCCGGCGATGATGACATTGCCCTTGTTCTGCTCCTGCACCGCCTTGATGTCGTCCTCCGGCATATGCATCATCACCAGAGTCCCCACGCCGTAGTCAAAGAAGGTCTTGTAGACGTTGGCACCACCGCCGGTGACACCGGCGTACACCACACAGATGCGGCCGGCGTAGCTGTCAGGCTCACCCACCCGGATGGCCGGGTCCTGCAGGGCATTCCGGATCTCCGGGAACTCATTGAGGGCATCCACCACATCCTGGAGGGTCACAAAGGGGCTGCCGGCGTTCAACTGATCCATCCGCTCCTGGACGATGGCCTGGCCGATCAGGTCCGCAGGCGTGTGCAGGCCGATGTAGGGCATCCCGATCAGCTTGGCAAACTCCGCCTGGCGGTTGAGGTTCTTGGAGTGCATCCGCTGGCTCTCCTGCCGGGCCCGCTTCTCGATGGCCTTCTGAGCCACGTTGATGGGCACGCCGAACTCGTACATCCGCATCATCTGGTCCTTGAGCATCTGGTCGCCGATGTGGGTGGCCTTTCCCATGATGCCGTGATGTTCGGCGATGCAATCATAGCCCAGGGCCTTGGCGGCCAGCATCACCGCATCCGACATATCGATGCCGGCCAGCACCCGATGGACGTCCGCACCCTCGCAGCCAATCTCCGTGTCCACCGTGTCCTCCTGGAGCCCGGCCAGCTGCAATGCGATGTTTACCATTTCCCGTGTGTTCATGTGATCACCCCATACGCTTTAGTGTGTTAAAATATATTTGCTATTATATCAAAAGATATATCAGCTTTGCAATTCTCAATTCCGGGATTTCTGCCGAAACTTTGTTGTCATTTTTTACAAATTGCATCATTTTTTCTGGGTGTCCACATACAGGAGGCAGTTATCAGCTCATATGTCCACATCAGGGAATTGCGCCGCCGGAACGTCTTTCTCTGTGAAAAACGGTTTTCTTTTTCCACCGCAGCCTTTATAATAGGGAAAAACCATTTTTTTGGAAATGAGGGCTGCACCATGAATTTTACCACTGCACACACTTCCGCGGGCTGCCCGGAGGCGGTGATCCGCTTTCTCGCCGCCGATACGCCGGTGTCCTTTTCTGACCCAGCGCTGCAGCAAGCCTATCTGGCGGTGTACCAGGGCGACGACCTGACCCTGAAGCACCGGCAGAGCCGCACCCTGCGGCTGCCTTTCCGCGGCGGGTTTCCCACCGTGCTGCTGATGGGCTTCGACAGCAGCTGCGCCGCCCCCTTCGATGACTTCCGGGCCGCGGCGGCCAGTCTGGGTACGGCCCTGAACCAGCTCCAGGCCGGGACCGTCCTGATGGATCGGCTGGACCAGGTGACTTTTGCCGGGGAGGACCAGCTCCTGGGTCAGATCGCCTGCACCCTTCCCCTCAGCGAGTATACATTTGACAACTACCTCTCCGAGAAGAAGCCTTCCTGTGACCGTTCCGTGACCCTGCTGACAGACGGCGATGTTCAGGCGGCGCTGGACGAGGGGCTGGTCCTGGCGGAGAGCGTCTGCACCGCCCGGGATCTGGTCAATGAGCTGGCCGATGTGCTGACGCCCGCGGAGCTGGGCCATCGCTGCCGGAAACTGGGGGAGCAGTGGGGCTTCTCTGTGGAGCTGCTGGACCGGCAGGCCTGCCAGGCGCTGGGCATGGGGCTGTTCCTGGCGGTGGCAAAGGGCAGCGCCCTGGAGCCCTGCTTCATCGTCATGCGCTGGAACGGCGGCCCGGAGGGCGAGGCCCCCATCGCCCTGGTGGGCAAGGGCATTACCTATGACAGCGGCGGGCTCTCCATCAAGACCAGCAGCATGGAGTCCATGCGCTTCGACATGAACGGCGCCGCTGCCGTCATCGGCGCCATGTGCGCCATCGCCCGGCAGAACCTGCCGCGGAATGTGGTGGCCGCCGTGGCCGCCTGTGAGAACATGGTGGATGCCAACAGCTACCGCAACGGCGACGTGCTGCGCTCCATGAGCGGCCAGACTGTGTTCGTCCGCAATACCGACGCGGAAGGCCGCCTGACCATGGCGGACGCCATGACCTACTGCGTACGCACCTTCCACCCTGCGGAACTACTGGAGGTGGCGGGCCTGACGGGCAGCGTGTGCAACTTCTTCGGCAGCGTCTGTGCCGCGGTGCTGGCTACGGATCCGGCGATCTTCGCCCGCCTGACCGATCTGACTCCCTTGACCGGTGAGAAGTATGCCCAGATGCCCTATTTCCCGGAGTACCGGGAGCAGCTGAAAACCCCTTACGCCGACCTGAACAACTCCCCTGCCGGCGGCCCCGGCGGCATTCTGGCCGGCTTTTTCCTGGAGGCCTTTCGGGAGGGCGTCCCCTTCCTCCATGTGGACTTCGGTGCCATGCCCTTCACCAGCAAGGCCTCCGACGGCCAGCCCGCAGGTGGGACGGGGTTCGGCGTCAAGACGCTGTATCACTATGTAAAGGCCCGCTGCCAGGAGTGAGGGGCGGCCGCAGGGACCTTCCCGATCCACCACACAGCACGGCTCCGGACGGCAGGATTTGCCGCCCGGAGCAGTATTTTGGATGAAAACCCAGCCGCTTTTCCGGCAGGCAGGCACCTGGCGCGGGATTCCCCGGGAGCGTTCCGGTTCAAATTCGGGCATACTCTTGTGCAGTTTCTATGAAAAAGCGTGGCCAAATTTACGCAAAATGACATTTTTTCAGAAAATCCAAAAATCCTCCCCTGTCATGTGAAAAACGTGCGTTCCCAAAATCCCAGGAGATTGATAAAATGATGTCAAATTGGAATATGGGAAAGGGGAGAATTGCATGGAGTATATCTTGGAGATGAAGGATATCAGCAAAACCTTCCCAGGCGTCAAGGCGCTGGATCATGTCCAGCTGCAGGTTCGGCCAGGGGAGGTCCATGCGTTGATGGGAGAAAACGGGGCCGGCAAATCGACCCTGATGAAGATCCTGATGGGGATTTACACCAAGGACCCCGGGGGGGAAATCCTGTTTGACGGCAAGCCCTATGAGGTCTCCAACCCCAAGGAGGCCATGGATAAGGGCGTCGCTATGATTCACCAGGAACTCAACCCCATTCTGGATATGACCGTCTATGAAAACATCTTCGTGGGGCGGGAGCTGCGCAAAAATGGGCTGGTGGACAAAAAGGCCGAGATCGAGCAGGCCCAGAAGCTGATCGAGGAGTGCGGGCTCCACGTCTCTCCCAAGGAGACGTTGCGGAATCTGACCGTCGCCCAGTGCCAGCTCATTGAGATCATCAAGGCCATCTCCGTGAATGCCAAAATCATCATCATGGACGAGCCCACCGCCGCCATCACCGACCGGGAAGTGGAACTGCTGTTTGGCCATATCCGCCGCCTGAAGGAGAAGGGCGTCGCCATCATCTACATCTCTCACCGCATGGCAGAGATCTTCTCCATCTGCGACCGGGTCAGCGTCTATCGGGACGGGCAGTACATCGGAACGGGCACCACCGCGGAACTGGACGAGGGCCAGCTCATCAAGATGATGGTGGGCCGGGAGATCACAGATGTGTACCCCAAGCTGGACGCGGAGATCGGCGAAGTCGTCTTTGAGGCGAAAAACATCGTTCGGGCGGACAACAAGGTCAAGGGTGTGAGTCTGGCCGTCCGCCGGGGCGAGATCCTGGGGATCGGTGGCCTGGTGGGTGCCGGGCGCAGTGAACTGGTGGAGGGCATCTTTGGGATGCACCCCCTTTCACAGGGCGAGATCTTTGTCCGCGGCAAGCACGTGAAGGTCTCCTCTCCGGAGGATATTATTAAGGAGGGCGTGGCTCTCATCACCGAGGATCGGAAAGTCACGGGGCTGAACCTCAGCGGCACAGTCAACGATAACATCTCCATGGTGGCAATCAAAAAGCTCCTGACCCATGGGTTGTACAGCAGGGGAAAGGCCCGCCGCGCCTCACAGGAGTATATCGAAAAACTCAACATCAAAACTCCCTCTGTGGATCAGATCGTGGGGAACCTCTCCGGCGGCAATCAGCAGAAAATCGTCATTGCGAAGTGGCTTTTGAATGATCCGGACATCATCATCCTGGATGAGCCCACCCGCGGCATCGACGTAGGCGCCAAGCGGGATATTTACTTGCTGCTGGGCAACCTGGTGCGCCAGGGCAAGGCGGTCATCATGATCTCTTCGGAGATCCCGGAATTGATGGGGATCTGTGATCGGATCATGGTCATGTGCGAGGGCAGCTATTCCGGAGAGGTCAGCCGGGAGGAATTCTCCCAGGAGCGGATCATGACGCTGGCCTCTGCCATCAAGGTATAAAGGGAGGAACTACTATGAAAGAAACGAAACGTGCAAAGGCGCTGGTCAGCGAATACTTTATCTTTGTGATCTTCATTGCCCTGGTTGTGGTGCTGACCTGTCTGAAGCCCAGCTTCATTCAGCCCGCCAATCTGGTCAATATTCTGAAGCAGGCATCTATCAACGGCATCCTGGCATTCGGCATGATGTTCGTCATCATCGCGGGCGGCTTTGATATGTCGGTGGGATCCACGGTGGCTTTCACCGGCATCCTGGCTGCTATGCTGGGCCAGGGCCAGTATCCCATTATCGTGCCCCTGGTGGTGGCCATGCTAGGCGGACTGGCCGTGGGCGTCGTCAACGGTGTGGGCGTTGCTGTGGGCAACCTGCCGCCGTTCATTATGACGCTGGGAACCATGACGGCGGTGCGCGGTCTGGCCCTTCTGATCTCAGACGGCAAGCCCATCATCGGCATCAGTGAAACGTATAAGTCTGTGGCGGCCTCGTCGATTTTCGGCATCCCCATGCTGGCGGTCTTCCTGGTGGTCATCATCCTGATCTGCTCGTTTGTGCTGTCGAAGACGGTCTACGGCCGCCGCGTCTACGCCTGCGGCGGCAACCTGCTGGCAGCCCGGGTCTCCGGCATCAACACCACCAAAATCCGCATTTCCACCTTCGCCATCGCCGGGCTTCTGGCCGGCCTGAGCGGATTCTTGATGACATCCCGCGTCACCATCGGCCAGCCCACCGCAGCTGAGAGCTATGAGATGGATGCCATCACCGCCTGCGTAGTGGGTGGCGTCTCCATGTCCGGCGGCGTAGGCAAGCCCTGGGGCGTCGTGGTCGGCTGCCTGCTGATCACCGTCATTGCCAACGGCCTGGATATTATGGGTGTGTCCTCTCACTGGCAGAAGATTGTCAAAGGCGCCATTATCGTGCTGGCCGTGCTGATCGATGTGAAAGGCAAAACCAAGAAGCGCTAAGCGGTATTGAGAGAGACGTCTTTCGTCTTGCTCTTGATATATTAAGGATGAACCCGACATTTATGAGGAGGAACAAACATGAAAAAGAAGAAGTTTTTGGCTCTGCTGCTGACTGGTGCTATGGCGCTGGCCGCTCTGACCGGCTGCAGCAGCGGCACCGAGTCTGCGGGCGAGACCGCCGGCGGCGAGACGTCCGATGAGGGTGGAGACGGCACCTACAAAATCGCGCTCATCCAGCAGCATCAGACCAACGCGTTCCAGATCGGTGTCACCGAGGGCGCCCAGGCCAAAGCCGACGAACTGGGCGTTGAGCTGAACGTCCTGAGCGCCGATCAGGACGCCGCCAAGCAGATCAGCCAGATCGAGCAGTGCGTGTCCGAGGGCTATGACGCCATTCTGTTTGAGCCCGTGGACCCCGACGGCCTGCGCGATGCCGCCAAGGCTGCCGCTGACGCCGGCGTCATCATGATCAACATCGTGTCCGCCTGCACGGACTGGGAGTCCGCCGGCATCTCCGCTGTGTCCTGCGGTGACAATGTCAAGGCCGGTGAGAATGAAATGCAGCATGTGGCGGATCTGCTGGACGGCAAGGGCAACATCGCCATTCTGACCGGCCCCTCTTCCACCACCGACACCACCGCCCGGCTGGAGGGCTATCGCAACATTCTGGCCAACTATCCGGACATGACGGAAGTGGTCGCCCCCGCGGACTGCGCATGGGATACCGCCCAGGCCCAGTCCACCGTGGAGAGCTGGCTGTCCGCCTATGACCTGGACGCCATCGTCTGCCAGAACGACGGCATGGCCGTGGGCGCCGGCAACGCCGCCGGGGCCAACAGCGGCATTGTCATTACCGGCCTGGACGGCACGCCCGATGGCTATGAGGCCATCAAGGACGGCCGCATCACCGGAACCGTGGCCCAGGACGGCGGCCTGATGGCCTCCAGCGGCATTGAGGCGGCTGTCACCCTGCTGGACGGCGGCACGCTGGAGAACAACCTGATCATCGCGGACAGCGTGTGGATCGACGCCTCCAACGTGGCTGACTACGAGTAAGCTGCCGAGATTGTCCGCCATATCCGCAGAATCTCTGAAAATCCTTGGCAAATGCAAAGGAATCGCGTATAATGATGGGGAAAGGGGAAACGGGCTCGTTTTCCCTTTCCCCATCAGGATCTATTTGGGAGGTGCTGTGGATGCTGCGGGTCGTCTTAGCCGATGATGAGAACAAGGTCATTCTTCTGATGCGGAAGCTGATTGACTGGGAGGCGCTTGGCTATGAGATCGTGGGCACTGCCAACGACGGGCTGCGGGCATTGGAGCTGGTCGGGGAAAAGCAGCCGCACCTGCTGATCACGGACGTTCGGATGCCCGGCTGTGACGGCATCGAACTGATCCAGAAGGCCAAGGCGCTTCAGCCCAAACTGCATTTTATTGTCGTCAGCGGGTACCGAAAATTTGAATACGCCCAGAGCGCGCTCAAATACGGTGTGGAGGACTACCTGCTCAAGCCTCTCAAGCAGGAGGAACTCACCGGCATCCTGCTGCGTCTCAAGGAGAAGCTGGGGCAGGAGGCCGCGCTGGAGTTTCAGCTGAAGAAGAGCGGGGAGCACCAGCAGGAGCTGCTGCTGGACGCCCTGCTGGGAGCCGCGGAGCGGGCGACCCCCTTTTTGAGCGCCGCACAGGTCAACGGGGAATATGGATTCCACTTTGGAACAGGCACCTGCTTTGCCGCGGTGATCCGGGTGGATGTGCCCGACGCAGGGGCCTATCAGGACGGATATAAGATCCTGCTGCGCCACGCCCTGGAGATCGCGCGGCGGGAACTCCGCCTGCTGGCGGATGATTACGCAGCCTCTCTGGGGAAGGCAGGAATCCTGATCGTGCTGTGCCTGGAGGACTATCACACCGTGGATGTGACACAGTGCTTTACCAAGATCCGCAAGGAAATCGAAAACCAGCGGGACCTGTTTTGGAGCATCCAGACCACCGTCTGCCTGGGCAGCCGGAAGGGCACCCTGGAACAGGTCGGAGGCTCGATGCGGGAAGCCCTCTGGCTGTGCAGGGACCGCCTTTGCCGCCCCCAGTTCTGGCGGGACGCCGCGCTGGAACAGCCGGATCTGACCCAGCGGTATCAGCTGGATGTGTTTCGGAAGAAGAGTTTTCAGGTGGCGGCCGAGTGCCTGGATGAGCCGCATTTCGTGCAGGAACTGGAGGACAGCTGCCATGCCATACAGGCGCTGCCGAATCTGAATGGGCAGATGGTGGAGGACTGGTTCCGGCAGGTGCTGGAGGCCTGCCTCTACGGGATGCGGCAAGACGGTGAGCGGGAAGCATCACTGGAGGAGGAGATCGAGGCGCAGTTCTGGCACTGCACGGACATTGGGGCGGTGTACCGCCTGCTCCGGCACAGCATCCAGGCGGAGATCCGGCGGCGGAAAGAGGAGAAGTCCCTGCGGGAACTGCGGCCGATCACCGAAGCAAAGCACTATATCCAGCAGCACTATCAGGAGGCCCTGCGCCTGGAGGATGTCAGCAGCGCCGTGGGCTTTAACGCCACCTATTTTTCCACGCTGTTCAAGAAGGAAACCGGGCAGAACTTCATGGACTATTTGACGGAACTTCGCATTGGCAAGGCCAAGGAGCTGCTGTGCGGAGAGGAGCTGTCCGTGCAGGAAGTGGCGGAACAGGTGGGGTACCAGGATCTGAAATACTTTTCCAGATTGTTCAAGAAACTCACCGGCGTGAGTCCGTCAGACTATAAGAAACTCTACAAGTAGGTGATACCATGTGGCCGTGGACGGATTGGAAACTGCGGTGGGCACTGCGACGCTACCGGCGGAACCGGGACCTGGAGGCCGTCTTACAGATGGACTGGCATCGAGATTCGGATCTGAGCACGTTTTTCGCAGATGTGGAAGAAAAACTTTACGGTGAGGAGATCACCCGACTGCAGCAGAAGCAGGCGGAGTACCTGGCGCTGCAAAACCAGATCAACCCCCATTTCCTCTATAACGCCCTGGAGGCCATCCGTACAGACGCCTTGCTGGCGAACTGCCCGGATATCGCCGAGACCACCGAGGCCCTGGCCACCTTTTTCCGCTACACCATTTCCAACGTCCAGGAATACGTGACCTTTTCGGATGAACTGGACAACGCGGAGAACTACTTCACCATCCAGCGCTGCCGGTTCGGCGACAAGATCTCTCTAGAGCTGGATCTGGAAAACGAACGGCTCTTGGAGGTGCAGATGCCAAAGCTCATCCTGCAGCCCCTGGTGGAAAATGCGGTATCGCACGGCCTGGAGGGCAAGCTGGGGCACGGTACTGTACGTATCATTGTGGAAAACAGTGACCGGACTTTTTTCCTGCGGGTGCGAGATGACGGCGTGGGGATGCCGGATGAGCAGGTAGAACGGCTAAACGCCCAGTTTGAAAGCGGAAAGGACGCCGGCATGACCCAGCAATACGGGGGGATCGCCCTGCGCAACGTCAACAGCCGCATCCGTCTTATGTTTGGAGAGGACTACGGCCTGCATCTGTTCAGCGCGGCAGGCGTTGGCACAGAGTGTTGTGTGACGCTGCCTCTGCATTTCCGGGAGGCGTGAAACTGTGAAAGAGGAACTGATCCGGGTGGAAAACGGCTGTTTTCGCAGGGAGGAGGAACTCTATCGTTTTGAAATCTCCATTTCCCGGGGGGAGTGCATCGGGGTTTATGTGGACGACCATTTCACCTCCGGCACCGCATACCTGGACCTGTTCAGAGGCCATACGCACCTGGAGGGGGGAAAGGCTTTTTCCTGTGGCCGCCGGGTCGGTGCACTGGAACTGGAACGTTGGATCACGCAGAACGCCAGAATCGTGAACGTGCATCGCTTCCATTCCCAGGAGCTGACGGTACGGGATTTCCTGCTGGCACTGGATCGCCCGGTCAGCTGGCGGAAGCGGCGGGGGGCGGTCCAGCGCCTGTACAGTCCAGAGGCCCAGGCAGTCCGAGAACAGATGGGCCTGAAAATGAAGCTGGACAGCCGGCTGGCTGAGCTCTCCCTGCTGGATTATTACCGTCTCTCCATCTTCCGGGTGTGGTTCTGGAGCGGAGAGCTGCTGATTCTGGATCGGATCACAGAGATCCTGCGCCGGCGGGATGTGGAAAAGCTGATGGACTGTGTGCAGCTGCTTCTGCGCCAGGGGACCGCCGTGTTCCTGCTGGATTTGGACGAGGCCTTCCTGTACCGCTATTGCGACCGGATCGATATTGTCCGGGACCGCAGGACCTGTTACCGGCTCTATCCGGAGGAGTATGGTGAGCAGCTCTACGCCGTCCTGGGCTGGAAGCCGCGGGATGGCGGGCCGGAGCATCCGGAGCGCCACTGGGGCGATCAGCAGGTCCTGCGGCTGGAGGGCCTCACGTTTCCGGATATGGCGCCTCTGACTTTCCAGATTTACAGCGGGGAGATCGCCTATCTCCGGGACGAGAACTACACAGCCGCCGCCAGGCTCCAGGAGTGTTTTCTGGATGGGCGAGGCTGGTTGGACGGGGTGCTGTGGCTGAACGGGCAGGTTCGGACATATGGGGAAATGGCTCAGCAGCTGGGCACGGGGATCGGGATCCAGACCGAGCGGCCGGACCGCCCTGGCGGTGTGCTGTTTGAAAATCTCACCGCGCTGGACAACCTGACAACCTGTCTGCTTCCCAAAGCTGGCTATCGGCTGGTCCACCGACGGATCGCGGAAAACATTTTGGATGAGGCCTCCAGGTGGTTTCCAAGGGAGGATCTGCTGCGGCCGCTGCGCACCTGGCCACTGCCGGCGCGCCTACGGTTCTCCTATTATAAGTGGTATCTGCTGAATCCGCAGCTGCTGATCTGCTTTTTCCCCTTTTCCGGGCAGGAGACCGCCTATCATGAAATGATCATCGACCTGCTGGTCGCCTGCGCCGAGCGCGGGATGGCGGTCTGGGTCATTTCCTCCGGCATTGACGGGATTTGCGAAAAGACGGAAAACCGGGAATTTCTCAAGCGTCTGCGCACCATCAATTGATCTCCGCCTGGGAGGAGACGGGCCTTCGGGCCAACATCACCGCCTTTATCGGCGGCCAGGGGACGGACACCTCTCCAGCGGAGCTTTGTGTGCCGGCTGCGGAAGGCAGCAGAGATCCTCGCCGGCGGGGCCGGTGGGGATCTTTTTTTAGGGGCGGTGCGGAAGCGGCCTCTGTGGGCGGACTGCGCCATATGCCCGCTCTGCCACCCGCCGGTCACAGAAAAAGGAGGGGCAGTCTTTTTGCCGGGGTGTCCCGCTCCGGCTGTTACAACCGGGTCCGTTCCGAACATGCCAGGAAAACGAGAGAACAGAAGGACCGGGAGGATTTTGATTGGATTTTGGAGGCGTATCGGTTCCGCAGCTACGCAAAGGGCGCCCGGGGCATCCATATGCGGCTCCTGCATATGGGTGTACGGATGAATGTGAAGAAGATCCGCCAGCTCATGCGGAAGTACCGTCTCGCCTGCCTCATTCGGAAGCCGAATCCCCACCGCAGATTATAGAGGTCCATCCGGATGGGCAGCAAGGTGGAAATTGGGGTGAAGCGGGAATTCGAATCCAACAGTCCCAGGACGGTTCTCCTGACGGAATATCACCTAACCAGTTTGAAGTTTATGCAGCTGGTGGAGAGCCAGGAACTGCACCGGTCCATATCCCCCAGGGACAACTGCTGGGGCAACGCGCCTCAGGAGAACTTTTTCGGGCACATGAAGGACGAGCTGGCCAGCAGCTTCTTGCAGCGCTTCTGCAACTCCAGAAAGGCGAGTTTTTCCAGGGGAATCTTGCCGATGTTTGGGTTCATGTGGTTGGCGATGGAGCCTCGGCAGGTCTGGTGCGTCGCTCGCCCCGCTTTTGCAATGCCATGACATGCCATAGAAAAGAGGCTTCAATTTCTTCTTTTCATATGGTATAGTAGGCACAAAAGTAGCTGTTTTCACTTTTTCGGATTGCTTCGCGTCTGGGATGGCCAGTCCGGCAGGCACAAGCACAGATCGTGCCTGCTTATAAATCGGTATCAGGTACCAGCCGCTTGGCTCGTGCTCACCGCAGTATTGGGGGGGCGTTTTTGCGGAACGCCGCCTGAAAAGGCCAGAACGATCTGGGAACGGAAGCTGAAGCTTGAGTATCCAGCCCGTCTCCATTCTTGATGCAATCAGAATCGAATATTTCAAGAAAGGGTCTCTCCATGTCCAAACGCTCTTCAAAAATCTGCCTGATCTCTCCCACCGAAAATCTGGCATCCCGCGCCAAGACCCTGATTGCCCGCAGGAAAATGGACGTCCGGGTGGAGGTGGCGGCACTGGAGGGGGCCGTCTCGCTGGCCCAGTCGCTGTTGGAGCAGGACGATTATCTGTTCATCAGCCGGCGCGCCACCCGGGAAATGCTGATCAAGTGCCTGGGCGCACAGGTGGTCAACATTCCGCTCGAGGCATCCGACTATATTCCCGTCATCCAGCGTTTGCAAAACGAGCGGGGGCTGATCGCCTCGTTCTCCTATGAGGAGGAGATCAGCAACGATCTGGGCACCATCTGCTATCTGCTCAACCTGAACGTCCAGAACTACTATTTTACTGACAGCAGCAACTGCCAGGCCGCGGTACAGCAGGCCGTGGCGGACGGCGCCGTCTGCGGATTCGGGGGTGTGGTGGCACAGCACTTTGCCGGCCTCTGCAATCTTCCCTTTTTTATGGTGGAGAGTTCAGACGCCTCCATCCTCCGGGCCCTGGATTCCGCCCAGCAGCTCTATGAATCCCAGCAGGAAAATGCCCGGGCCCAGGAGCAGCTCCAGATCCGTCTGGAGCGGTACCAGAATATTCTGGACTACACCCACGATGCCGTCATTGCCATCGACGAGGCCGGCCGGATCACTGCCACCAATCAGATTGCGGACCAGATGCTCCGCCCCGCCAAGCCCCCCTTCACGGGCCGCCCAATCGAAGAGGTGCTGGCCAACACCCGTCTGACCAACGTTCTCCAGACCGGCGAGGCGGAGATCGGCCAGATCATGAACATCCACGGCACACTTGTCTCCACCAACCGCGTCCCGATCCGTGTCGGCGGACAGGTCAAGGGCGTCGTGGCCACCTTTCAGGACATCAAGACTCTGCAGACCACGGAGCGGAACATCCGAATCAAGCTGCACGAGAAGGGCCTGGTGGCCAAATACCACTTTTCGGATATCCTGGGCACCTCGCCTGCAATTCTGGAGGCCAAAAAGCTCTCGAACCTTTTTGCCGACTCCCAGCTGACCGTTATGCTCTACGGTGAGACCGGCACCGGAAAAGAGATGTTCGCCCAGAGCATCCACAATGCCAGCCCCCGGCAGGACGGACCCTTTGTGGCGGTCAACTGCACCGCCCTCAACCGGGATCTGATGGAGTCCGAGCTCTTCGGCTATGCGGATTCCTCCTTCACCGGCGCCCGGAAAGGCGGCAAGGCCGGCCTGTTTGAAACGGCCCACGGCGGCACCATCTTTCTGGACGAGATCGGCGAACTGCCCCTGGAATTTCAGGCCCCGCTGCTCCGGGTCCTGCAGGAAAAGGAGATCCGCCGGGTGGGGGACGACACGGTCATCCCGGTGGACATCCGGATCATCGGCGCCACCAACCGCGATCTGCTGCAGATGGTGGAGGCGGGCAAATTCCGCCAGGATCTCTATTACCGCCTGAACGTCCTCAGCATCAAGGTACCGCCGCTCCGTGACCGCGGAGAGGACTATCTGGAGATCGCCCGTTCGATCTACGACCGCGTCTCCCCCCAGCGGACCGCCCAGGAGGAGGCGGACTTCTTTCGGGTGATGGCCCACGCCTCCGCCTATCCATGGCCGGGCAATGTCCGGGAGCTGACCAATCTGGTGGAGCGGATCTCCCTGCTGCTCCGCTGCGGGACCTCGGTGGAGGACATACTCTCCTCTTTACGCGCCCGGCCGGACCGCACCGTCGCTCCGCCGCCCGCCCCCGCGGCATCCGCTCTCCCCCGCGGCAGGGACCGTGCCGCCATCCTTGCGGCGCTCCAGCAATGCAACGGCAACGCCACCCGCGCGGCAAAAGAACTGGGCATCAGCCGCAGCACTCTGTACCGTAGGCTGCAGCGCGATGCCGATTGAGACACAATGTCCCGAAGTGTCCGAATTTTGAGACACCTCGGGACAGTTTTGCGACAATTTGATATTGGCTTTGGGGACTGCCGCATCTGTGGCAGTCTTTTTTGTATGAACACACAGCGGCTCATGCACGTTTTCGCCAAAATACAACGTGGCATTTTTAACAAATCGACAAGATATTATGTTTTTCGACCAGTATCTATATTTTGGCACAAATTTTGCTATATATCTAGACAGAACGTTCAAAGGAATTTATCATTCCGAAAGTCACCGGTTCCGCCTTGGCCAAGGCGGAACCAAGAGAAAGCGGAGGCGAATTTTTTGTGAATAACACATTGGCATTGATCGCACTGATCGTTTTGATCGCTGTGATCGCAATCGGATTTGTTCTGAAGAAGAACGTGGGTCTGATCGCCATGCTGGCGGCGGCTGTTCTGGGCGTCGCCATCGGGCAGGATGACTCCACTACCATCGCAGGATTCAGCGCCAGCACCTTTGTGATGCTGCTGGGCGTGTCCCTGCTCTGTACCGTTGCCACCGGCAACGGCACGCTGGAGCTGATGGCAAAGAAGTTCCTGCGGCTGTCTGGCGGCCACGTGGCAGTGGCGCCTATCATTATGTACCTGATCGGCTTCATCATCGCCGCGGTGGGCCCCGGCTGCGTACCGGCGCTGGGGATCGTGGCGGCCCTCTCCCTGCCGCTGGGCAGATCCACGGGATATAACTCCGTGATGCTGGCGGCCATCGGTGAGATCGGCTCCATGGCGGGCCGCTTCTCCCCCATCACGCCGGAGAGTGTGCTGATCCGCGGGCTGGCAGAGGCCCAGGGGATCACGGGTTATGAGACCAACACCCTGATCTACGCCACGATCACCACCATCGTGCTGTCCGTTGTCATCTTCCTGGTGTTCAAAGGATACAAGGTCAAAGGCGCGGAGGGCCGCGTGCAGGAACAGCTGAGCGCCTTTACCCAGAAGCAGATCTTCACCCTGATCGGCTTTGTGGTGATGATTCTGGTCTGCGCGATTTTCAAGCGCAACGTGGGCCTGGTGTCCCTCTCTGTGGCCGTGGTCCTGCTGTTGGTCAATGCGGCCGATGAAAAGACCACCATCAAAAATGTCCCCTGGTCCACCCTGCTGATGGTCTGCGGCGTCGGCACCCTGATGTCCGTGGTGTCCACGGTGGGCGGCGTGGAACTGATGTCCAACGCCCTAGCCTCGATTATGACCCCCAACACGGCCGTCGCCATCCAGGGTCTCTCCGCCGGCATCCTGTCCTGGTTCAGCTCTGCCATCGGCGTGGTGTGGCCCACCATGGTCCCCACTGTGGGTGCCATTGCCGAGCAGGTGGGTGTCGATCCCGGCAGCCTCATCACCATTATGTGCCTGACCGCGTCCTTCGCCGGATTCAGCCCTGCTTCTACCGGCGGCAGCCTGATCCTTGCGGCCAACGCGACTGATCCTGATTTCACAAAAGAAAAGGAGAACAAGCTCTTTATCCAGCTCTTTGTCCTCTCTGCCCTGCTGCTGATCCTGACCGTCCTGGCCGGTCTGCTGGGCCTGTATTCCATTCTGTAAAAACAGTTTTTCACGCGAGGCAGCTGGCGCTGCCGCACGAACAATAAAAAATAACGAGGTGTAATCTAATCATGGATAACGGATTATTGGATGGTGTCGTCGTTCTGGACCTGACCCGCGTGCTGGCCGGTCCCTACTGCGGGGCTCTGATGGCGGACATGGGCGCCACGGTCATCAAGGTCGAGCAGCCCGGCAAGGGCGATGACAGCCGGAGCATGGGCCCCTTCGTCAATGACCAGAGCGTTTACTACGCCAACTTCAACCGCAGCAAGTACGGCGTCACCTTGAACCTGAAGGATCCCGAGGCCAAGGAGATTTTCAAGGAGATGGTGAAGAAGGCCGATGTGGTGATCGAGAACTATCGTCCCGGCACCATGGAAAAGCTCGGCCTGGGCTATGATGTGCTGAAAGAGGTCAACCCCGGCATCATCTACGGCGCCTGCTCCGGCTTCGGCCACACCGGCCCCCTGAGCAAGCGCGCGGGCTATGACATCGTGGGCCAGGCTATGGGCGGCCTGATGAGCACCACCGGCTGGCCCGACGGCCCGGCCACCCGCGTGGGCACGCCCATGGGCGATGTGCTGGGCGGCCTGAATCTGACAGTCGGCGTCCTGGCGGCTCTGGTGAACAAGCAGAAGACCGGCCTGGGCGAAAAGGTGGATGTGGCCCTGGTGGACTCTGTGGCCTCTGCCATGGAGAACATCACCATGATCTATCAGTCCACCGGCCGGATCCCCCAGCGGATCGGCAACCGGTATGAGTCTACGTATCCCTATGACGTGTTCCCGGCCAAGGACGGCGACGTGGTCATCGCCGCCGGCAACGACAAGCTGTGGAAGATCCTGTGCAATGTGATGGGCCAGCCGGAGCTGACCTCCGATCCCCGCTTCCTGGCGGTCAAGGACCGCGTGGCCAACCATGCGCCTCTGCGGGAGATCGTCTGCGCGTGGACGAAGAATTACACCATCGACGAGATCGACAAGATGCTCAACGATGCCGGCTGCCCGGCCTGCCCGGTGAACACCATCGACCGTCTGGTGAAGGATCCCCAGATCGCCGGCGCCCGCGGCATGTTCCCGGAGATCGATCAGCCGGGGATCGGCAAGCTGCAGATCACAGCCATGGCCCAGAAGCTGACCCGCACCAAGTCCTATCCCCGCAAGGCCGCGCCCCTGCTGGGGGAGGACAACGCCGACATCTACGGCAAACTGCTGGGCTTTGATTCCGACAAGCTGGCGGAGCTGAAGGCCAAGGGGACCATCTGAGTCCCGGCGCAGCTGTCCGACTCACGTTCCGCAGGGCGGCGCCTCCCGCCGCCCCGCGGGGCGATGCCTGAATTGTAAAGAAGGAATTCAAAATGAACAAGAAAATTGAAGTTTTCGAGGTGGGTCCCCGGGATGGGTTCCAGAGTGTCAAGTGCACGCCGCCCATTGCCACCGACCTGAAGCTGGAGGTCATCGACCGCATTGTGGCCGCCGGCGTGCGCCACATGGAGTACACCTCCTTCGTCAGCCCCAAGGCCATTCCCCAGCTGGCGGACGCCAAGGAGGTCACCCAGGCGGTTTTGAGCAAATATCCCGGCCTGGACCTCTTCGCCCTGGTGCCCAACCTGCGGGGCGCCCAGAACGCCTACGAGCTGGGCCTGCGGCGGGTGTGCTATGTGGTCTCCCTCAGCAAGAGCCACAACAAGGCCAACATCAACCGCACCCACGAGCAGTCCCTGGAGGCCTATCGGGAGATCCAGGCGGCCTATCCTGACCTGGACATCATTCTGGATCTGGCCACCGCCTTCGGCTGTCCCTTCGAGGGCAAGTATGAGGACACCTCCGCCGCCGTCAAGTTTTTGAAGGACTATGTGGATGCGGGGATGACCACCTGCTGCCTGTGCGATACCATCGGCATCGCCGATCCCCGTCAGGTCAAGGAGCTGATCGGCGAACTGAAGGCCGCCTACCCCGACCTGGCCCTCATGGTCCACTTCCACGACACCCGGGGACTGGGCATGGTCAACACCATTGCCGCCATGGAGAGCGGCGTCACCTGTGTCCAGTCCGCCCTGGGTGGCCTGGGTGGCTGCCCCTTTGCGCCCGGTGCCTCCGGCAACCTCTCCACGGAGGACATGATCTGGATGCTCAATGAGATGGGCTATGACACCGGCGTGGAGTTTTCCAAAATCCTGGAGGCCGCCAAGTTCCAGGTGGAGAAGATCCCCGGCAATTACAGCGGCCACCATATCCACATTGAAACTCCCACCCCCTGCAAATACTGAACATTTCCAACACACACTCCGCGGCGGCGCTTTTCCCAAAGCGCCGCCGCCCTTTTGTTCAAACGGCCCTGCCGGATGCGCGCTCGAAACGCTCCTCCGCGGAGGCGCCCCGCAGCTGGGGGCGGCAGGTACCCTTCGTTTTTTTGGGGGCCCCGCTCTCGCCAGGCCGGCTGTCTTTTCCGTCTCCGGAGCTTATCCGGCGGCACTGCGTTCTTCTCTGCAGTCATCTTTTTTACAGTTTCTCTCATTGCTGACCCGTTTCTTCGCTATGGTGCCCACCTCCTTTTCAGCGCCACGACATCCCACGGTGTGAGCCCGATGGTCTTAGAACGAGGCAACTATTATTGAAGAAGCAACCGCTTAGGCTAGAAGCCTTGGTATCAACGCCCGGTTTGGTGATGATATAATCTCCTCAAACAGGCAGAGGGCCATTTCTTTTCTACTTGCAGTATATCCGCGCTTTAAGCAGCGTGCAGCCTCGCTCTTACAAGATTTCATTTATGATCTGGATGCTAGAACACTTGTCCTCCGCCGATGTCGAAGCAGGGTATGACTTGTAAGAAACACGGGGGTTGCCTGTCACTATAATTTGAGGATGTGGTGGTATGTTTATCGTCGGGATCAATGTAACCAAGCGGAATCATGAGGTCACTGTCATTGCCTTAGCGGGGCAGGTGGTGTGCAAAGGATTTCGCATTTCCAATACCTGTACTGAATACAGCCACATGATGGGGCGGCATGAGAAACTTACCAACCTAAAGAGTCAGTTCATCTTTGCTATGGTGTCTACCGCTCACTATTGACTGGTTCTGCATACCCGTCTCAAGAAAGATGGTTAGCGGGCCGTTTCAAGCACATACTACGCGGGAGATGGTTCTCCGCAAATCAAAAACCGACAGAAAAAACTCTTTAGTTATTGCGGAGGTCATTCGCTTTGACCGTTACGTAGCCAGCAATGTTTTGCAAGAAAAACTGTTGGCACTTAAAGCGTTATGCCACAACCGGTCTTACCTCATGGATTTTACCAGCGACTTGAAAAGAAAGGCGGCTGTGTTCCTGGACCGTGTCTTTCCAGAGGACGAGATACAGTTTGACTCCTTTTTCTGTAAATCCTCTCTAGTAGTACTCAACAAATATCCCACGCCGTAAAATCTTGCCAATGCCAATCTGTCCAAGTTGACAGAGAGTCTTTGGGCAAGTAGCAATGTCCACTTTGGAGAATGGAAAGCCCAGGAGATGAACGCGTTGGCCCGGAACAGTTTTGGCATTGCAGACTGCGAGGGAGCTTACTCGACACTGATTCTTTTAATGCTGGAGCAAATCCATACGCTGCAAGAAAAATGCGGTGCGCTGGAGGCGCAGATTGGAGCGTCGCTCCAACAGTTCGATACCATGTTGACCACGATCCCTGGGATAGGAGCCATCATTACAGCTACGACCCTAAGCGAGATTGGTGATATCTCCCGATTTTCCTCTGCCGACAAGCTGGCGGCGTACATGGACGTAGTCCCGGCTGTAAACCAATCCATTGCGTTTGTGGGCATACATGTCCATATGTCCAAGCGAGGCTCACCCTATTTGCACAGAGCAGTCTGGACGGCTTCTGTGGATGCTATTCAGCGCGATCTCATGTTCAAGGCACATTACGAGAAGAAAGCCGCTGAAGGACTGCGCTACATAAGCATCATTAGCTATCTGACAATATGCCTGTTGTTGCGTAACGGAATGTCATTGCCTCTGTCCAGGTCCACTCAAAACGGCCCCAGCTTTCTGCACTATTTTTCATCTCACAAGCATTCACTTTACCTGCATATTTTTTGCTTGCCAAACAAATGGCCGGCCGCTTTTTCTTTCGCCCCCGCAAAATCCTGAAGCGAGGTTCAAAACCACTTCAAAAGAGCAGGGGGCAATCGTCACAATTGCTGCCTCCTCCCGAAAAGTGGCACACAACGGCTTACAAGTGCACACAGGGGCAGCTTTTCTTCTCTCTGCCTCTCGACCTGTAGGACACCTAAAGTGGGTCCAGGCCTCTGCCTGGAACTGCGGCCGTCGTATAGCCGGCCGCGATGCTTGTATTTACTCGAACAGGCAGGTTTCCTATCCCCACAATCTCCACCAAAAAGGGAGAGGCTAAAGCCCCTTCCCTCATGGCCTCCTTACCGGAGGCCAGTCCAACTCTCTGTCCCGCTGTCCTCATCGTAGCTAAGGCCATTGGTGGCCTCCATAACGGCGTAGTAGGCCCAATAGGTCTCTTCCACATCGGAGGACTGCCGCAACTCGTCCACACGGCGGTCCACATGCACTGGGTCTGCGCTGCGGCCCAGCATCCGGTTGATGATGGCGGTCACCTGTTCCCGGGTGATGAGAGCATAGGGCCGGAACATGCCATCGGAGAAACCGCCGATCCAGCCGTACTGGGCAACGCCGGTCACCTGGGTGTAAAACCAGTCGTCCGCATCCACATTGGAGAATCGGATGGTCCCGGCCGGTGCCCGTCTGTGAATCGCATAGCGATCACCGCGAACTCGGCCTGGGTGATATTTTGGTTGGGCCGGAAGATCCTGCCGGAGTAACCCTGGATGATACCCAAGGAGGCCAGAGTGTTGACGGCGGGGCGCACCACACATCGTCCAGTACGTCTGAGAAGGCTGCGGTGACAGCCCCCCTTTTCCAGCAGCAGGTTGCAGAACACCTGTGCCGCCTTGCCCCGGGTCATCTATCGGTCAGGGCCGAAGGAACCGTCCGCTAAACCATTGAGATAAACTGTGTGGTCGCGGGTATTCAGTCAGCCGGACACGCCGCTATCATCGGGATCAGCCACGCTAGGCGTCGCCTCGTCCTTTTCAAACACCACTTCAACAGTGTATTTGGTCCGAATGTTCTCAAAGGTGTATCGGCTGGCCGCGTCTACGCTGTCGCCGTCCACCTGCACGTCCGCGGTCTCGTCGTCCGCCGTGATGCGGAGAGTCTGGTCGCTGCCCCGGCTGACGCTGATCCGCCCGGAGGGGCTGATGGCCCCGCCCCGGTCCGCCTCGGCAGTGATGGTGTGGCGGGTGGTGCCGGAACCCTGCCCCCGCCGCCGGCGGACTGGACCATAAAGGACAAGGCCACGGTGGTCGTCTCGGTATTGGTGCCATAGGCATCGCTGATCGTCAGCATCTCATCGTAAGTCCCTGCAGTCAGTCCCGCGATGGGCTAGACGGTGAAGGTGGTCGCTCCGCCTGCCTCCAGTGTGGCGTAGTCACTGTTGAACCCCGAACTAGACGTGACGATGTAGTTCGTGCTGATGGGCGGAGTCGCCATCAGCTTCTGGTTGCCTGTGTTGGTGATGGTCACCATCTGGGCCATAGGCTAGGTGTAATCGGTGTCCACGATGCCGAAGTTCAATGGCGTTTTGTCGGTTGTAATGGACTGTACGGGAGCATCTTTTGCAGCGCCTTCAATGATATACACCGTATGTACCGTGGCCAGCACATCCTCATCGGTGATGAAGGAGATGAAGTTGCAGCAGGGCTTATATTGTAATAGTTTTCGTTGGTACAGGTGTTGTCTGTGGAAGTGATAGGAATAGAGATTATCTCTTGGGTGCAGAATATTGTGGCCCATCGCTATGGCATAGTCGATCATGCCATTACCTGGGATGTGGCAGGACATGACATCCCGCTACTGAATACCCATTGTGAAAATTTACTGCGACAGGATCATTCTCCGAAGGAATGACCCAGGCCCTGCCTCAAATTTCTAAATCTCAGCGGAATGAGATGGAACAACCTTCAGTTTTTAGTTTATCGCAGGGCAAAAACATGCCCGGAGGCGGTGTTTCCGTCTCCGGGCTTTCCAAATTTTAGGGGAGGTTATTTGTGATCAGAGGGCTGGGGCCAGAACATTTTCCATGCCTTGGTCACATCTTTTGTGCCACTGTGGTGACATTGGCGTAGGCGTCCAGGATGACCCCGGCGATGTAGCGCCCAGCATACCGGACATCGTCTTGATGTCCCCCCGTTCTAAAGGGCCCGTGTTGCAAAGGTACGCCAGAGGTCACGGAATCGTCCTGCCCGCTCAGCCTTTGGCGGAGCATATGCAGAATGCCGTCCGGCGAGGTGGGGCTACTGGTGAGTGTGGAGAGACACTCTGAGGGTGCTGATGACTTTTTTCTTCTACTTTTTCAGGATTTGGATGGTATTCTCCGTCAACAGCAGGTTGCCAGAATGCATCTCGAATACACCGCTCTCTTTAGCTTTCCGCAGGAAGGATGTCAACTGCTCGATAGTCAACGTTTTCATCTCCTCATATTCCAATTCTGCAGGGTCCTCCGTCTGTAGGATCTGTAGCGATAAGTCTCTGCGCCTTTGCCAGTTTCATTGCCGAGACGACATTCCTGTAGATGTTCCGCATCGTTTTGGGGCTCAGACCTTTGGCTTGATGTTCGCTCTCGACTCTATCAATCCTCCCACTAGCCAGCAGCTTCTTGTAGAGATTCTGCAACTCCAGAGGAGCAGGTTTTTCCAACGGAATTTTGCCGATACTCGGTTTAATATGGTTGTCGATGCATCTCTGGTAAGTCTGGCGGGAGGGCGGTCTTACTTTTACCTTTGCGTAGTTTTCGAACCACTCGTCCACTCAGCACCCACCGTGTGCTTTTCTGATTCGGTGACGTCCATGCTCTTGATTTTCTCGATGGCCGGCTTTGCGGTTGGCCGTTGTCTTTGCCCGGGTGCGGCTCAGGACGTTTTTGTAAATCGGCTTTCCGGTTTCCAGATTGTCCCCTGTAGTGTAGTGCCCTTCCCAGCGGCCATTTTTCTTTTTCTGATGTTGCCTTCTCCGTTGGCCCACTTCTTTACCATGTTACATGCTTCCCGTTCAGCAACACAACATACCACATGGAAAAGAAAAAGCCAGGGCCTACAGACACTGTTATCAGAAAATCAAGGTAGTCATACTTTCTTCAGTGCTTAGGAATCAGAGCGAGGCAGTTCCTATTGATGGTGTAGCTGGAAACCTGTATCATATCGGTGCTTGCCGAGATAGGCCTCCTTGACCTTCTCGTTGGCCAGCAGCTCCGCGCCGGTGCCGGACATGGTGATCCGCCCCGTCTCCAGCACATAGGCCAGGTCCGCGATCTTCAGCGCCATGTTGGCGTTCTGCTCGATCAGCAGCACCGTGACCCCCTGCCGGTTGATCTCCCGGATGATGGAGAAGATGTCCTGCACCACCAATGGCGCCAGGCCCAGGGACGGCTCATCCAGCATCATCAGCTTCGGCCGGGACATCAGAGCCCGGCCCACGGCCAGCATCTGTTGTTCGCCGCCGGAGAGGGTGCCGGCGGACTGCCAGCTCCGCTCCTCCAGCCGGGGGAACAGGGAGTAGACCCACTTCAGGTCCTTCTCGATCTCCGCCTTGTCCTTGCGGAGGTACGCCCCCAGCCTCAGGTTCTCCAGCACCGTCAGGTCCGCGAACACCCGCCGCCCCTCCGGGCTCATGGCGATGCCGGCGGAGACGATCTTGTCGATGGACTTGCCCAGCAGCTCCTCCCCGTTCCACTGGATGGAGCCGGACTCCGCCTTCACCAAGCCGGTAATGGTCCGCAGGGTGGTGGACTTGCCGGCGCCGTTGGCGCCGATCAGCGTGACGATCTCGCCGTCCGGCACCTCCAGGGAGATCCCCCGCAGGGCCTGGATGCCGCCGTAGGATACTTTCAAATCTTGGATTTTAAGCATCTTCCGCCACCCCCAGGTACGCGTCAATGACGCGCTGATTGTTCTGAATCTCTGCCGGCGTGCCGTCGGCGATCAGCTTGCCGAAGTCCAGCACATAGATCCGGTCGGAGATGTCCATGACCAGGTCCATGTGGTGCTCGATCAAAAACACCGTCAGGCCGAACTTGCTCCGGATCTCCCCGATGAAGGCCGTCAGCTCGTCGGTCTCCTGGGGGTTCATGCCCGCCGCGGGCTCATCCAGCAGCAGCAGCTTGGGGTCCGTGGCCAGGGCCCGGGCGATCTCCAGCCGCCGCTGCTTGCCGTAGGGCAGGGAGTTGGCCTTCTCACCGGCCACATCGCTGAGGCCCACTTCCCCCAAAAGCTCCGCCACCCGCTGGCGCTGCGCCGCCTCCTCCTTCCGGTTCAGCCGGAAGGTGGCGGTGAACAGGTTGCTGGTGGACCGGCAGTGCATGGCCGTCAGTACGTTGTTGAACACGGTCTGGTCCTTCCACAGCCGGATGTTCTGGAAGGTCCGGGCCATGCCCATCCGGGTGATCCTGTCCGGCGTGGGGGACAGGGCGTGGGTGTACTCCCCCGCGTGCTCCCCCTTGTAGAGCTTTTTCATCTTGCCCTGGGGGTAGTTCTCCACGATCTTCTCCCCCTGATACCACACCGCGCCGTTGGTGGGCTGGTACACGCCGGTGATCACGTTGAAGGCGGTGGTCTTGCCGGCGCCGTTGGGGCCGATCAGGGAGACGATCTCCCCCTCGTTGACCTCCAGGTTCATGTTGTTCACCGCGATGACGCCGCCGAACTGCATGGTGATATTCTCCAGCCGAAGGATATTGTCGCTCATTTCGCCGCCTCCTTCTTCCCTTTTCCGGAGAAGCGCGCCCGCAGGCTCCGCGCCACATCCCCCAGCTCCCGGTCGCCCATCAGGCCCCGCCGGAAGAACAGCACCACGATCATGATGACGATGGAGAACACCACCATCCGGAATCCCGTCCGCAGGAAGGGCACCTTGAAGCTGCCGATATACGTCTCCGCGTCCAGGAACCGCAGCCACCACTCGCTGGCCGCCACATACAGGAAGGATGCGATGCAGCTGCCGGAGATGGAGCCGATGCCGCCAATCACCACGATCAGCAGAATCTCATAGGTCATGGCGGTGGTAAAGGTCTTGGCCTGGGCCTGGTTGGCGAACATGGCGAACATGCCGCCGCCCACGCCGGCGAAGAAGGAGCTGATGCAGAAGGCCATCCGCTTGTGCTTGGCCAGGTTGATGCCCATGGCCTCGGCGGCCACCTCATCCTCCCGGATGGCCTTGAAGGCCCGGCCGTAGGTGGAGTTGATCAGCAGCACCATGATGCCGATGCACACCGCCGCCAGCAGGAAGGGCACAAAGGTGGACAGCCGGAACACCACCACGCCGTCCGCGTTCTCAATGTTGAAGCTGGAGAAGGTGGGGAAGTTCTTCAGGGCGTTGGCGCCGTTGGTCACCGGGCCCAGCGCGTCCCACTGGAAGATGGCCCGGATGATCTCCGCGAAGCCCAGCGTGGCAATGGCCAGATAGTCGCTCTTCAGCCGCAGCACCGGCAGGCCGATGAGCCACGCCACCGCCGCCGCCACGATGCCCGCCAGGATCAGCGCCAGCAGCACCCCCAGGATCAGCCCCAGGGTGCCGCCTCCAAACAGATCCGGCAGGGAGAAATTCACCGCGGACCCGCCATAGAGGTAATAGACGCTCTCCCGGTCCGCGTTGGGGATCGTCAAAATGGCGTAGGTATAGGCCCCCAGCAGCATGAAGCCCGCCTGTCCCAGGGAGAACAGCCCCGTAAAGCCGTTCAGCAGGTTCAGGGAGGATGCCACCAGCGCGTACACCGCGCCCTTCTTCAGCACGGTGAACAGCATGCTGGTGGGCTGCATGGTGTTCTCCAGCACCATCACCAACAGCAGCAGCGCCGCCACACACGCCAGGGCGATCCATGCGCCCCGCTTGCTCTTTTTTTCCTGTAACACTGTGACCGCCCCCTTTACACTTTGTCGGTGGACTTCTCACCGAACAAGCCGGTGGGCTTCACCACCAGGATGATGATGAGCAGCGCGAACGTGAACGCATCGGAGAACACGCTCCAGTTGGAGCTCTTGATGACCGTCTCCGAGAGGCCGATCAAAAACGCTCCCACCACGGCGCCGGGAATGGACCCGATGCCGCCGAACACCGCCGCCACGAAGGCCCGCAGCCCCGGCAGGGAGCCGGACAGCGGCACGATGGAGGGGTAGTTGGTGAAGTACAGGGCAGACCCCACCGCCGCCAGCAGAGAGCCGATGACGAAGGTGAAGCTGATGACGTTGTTGATCTTGATGCCCATCAGCTGGGCCGTCTCAAAGTCCCGGGAGGCCGCCCGCATGGCCGCGCCGATCTTCGTGTGGTTGATCAGCTGGGTCAGCGCGATCACCAGAGCCACCACCAGGATCGGCGTCACCACCGTCACCATCTTGGTGGAGGTGCCGGCAATGGTGATCTGGTTGGACAGCACCGGCAGGCTGGGATACATCTGGGGCAGGCCGCCGGTGATATAGGTGGCCAGGTTCTGCAGCAGATAGCTGACGCCGATGGCGGAGATCATGACGCTCATCCGGGGCGCGCTCCGCAGGGGCTTGTAGGCCGCCCGCTCGATAACAAAGCCCAGCAGCACCGTCAGCAGGATCATCAGCGGTAGCGCCACGCCGATAGGCAGGCTGGCGCTGAGATACACCATGATGAGGCCCGCCGCCATGAACACGTCGCCGTGGGCGAAGTTGATCAGCCGCAGGATGCCGTACACCATCGTATACCCAATGGCGATCAATGCGTACTGTCCGCCCAGCGAGATGCCCGACAGCAGGATCGAAATTCCATATTCCACAGGGATTCCCCCTTTTTCTCTTCAAAGATCACGGGTGAGAGGACCGTCTCCAAAAGGGCCGGGCAGCGGCCCCTTTCGAGGCGGTCCCGCTCCCGCCGCTCGCATAAGACAAGCCGCCTGGCGGGGTGACCCCCGCCAGGCTGGCCAAAATGGCAGGCTTTTATTCCACGGTCTGGACCGTCTCCAGCTTCCACACGTTGTTGGCGGTGTCGGCGGTCTTGATATAGGCGGTGTCGCGGATGGCGTCGCCCTGGTCGTCAAAGGCGATGGAGCCGGACACGCCGGTGTAGGTGACGCCGGGCAGAGCGGCCTTCACGGCGGCGGGGTCGGTGGAACCGGCGGCCTTCAGGGCCTCCAGGGCCACATAGTAGGCGTCATAGCCCATGGCGGTGACAGCGGCGATGGTGTCGTTGCCGCCGTTGTTGGTCATGGCGGTGGAGTCCTCGTTCAGCCAGGCCTTGATGCCGTCATCGAACTTGGGAGAGCCGCCCTCCTGATAGAAGGTGGACACGTACAGCTGGACGTTGCTGCCCTGAGCGGCCTCCAGCACCATGTTGCTGTCCAGGGTATCGGAGCCCAGCAGGGGGATGTCCAGGCCCATGGAGGCGGCCAGCTTCACAATCTGCGTGGAATAGGAGATGGACACCGGGCAGAAGATCACGTCCACGCCTTCGTTCTTGGCCTTGTTCAGATAGGTTGAGAAGTCAGAGGTGTTGGTGGGGAAGGAATCCTTGATGACCTCGCCGTCGAAGTTCTGCTCGAAGAAGCTGATCAGGCCCTGGTCGTACTCATTGCCCAGCTCGCCCAGGCAGTAGGCCTTCTGGGCACTGAACTTCTCCTTGGCGAAGTTCACCAGCACCTGGGCCTGGAAGTTGTCCAGGAAGCAGATCCGGAAATAGTAGTCATTGCCGGCAGTGATCTGGGGGTTGGTGCAGGTGACGCCGACAGCGGCCAGGCCCGCCTCGTCAAACACCGGACCTCCGGCCATGGCGCAGCTGGAACCATACGTGCCCAGCACCAGGCTCACATCCTTGCTGACCAGCTCTGCCGCGGCCGTGGGGGCCTTGGCGGGGTCGGAGCCGTTGTCTGCATAGACCAGCTCCACGTTGTAGGTGGTGCCGCCGATGTCCACGGTGGGGGTCTCCTTGTTGGCATACTGCATACCCAGCATCTCCTGCTTGCCGCCGGGACCATTGTCGCCGGTAGCGGGCTCGAACACGCCGATGCGGACCACGTTCTCGCCGCTGTTCGCGCTGTCGCCGCTGGAATCGCCGTCGGACGACGCGCCGCTGTCGCCGCCGCAGGCCGCCAGGCTCAGCGCCATGGCCAAAGTCAGGGCCAGTGCAAGAAATCTCTTCATCTTCTATTCCTCCTATCAATGGTTGCCAATTACGGTTTCCTTATGTATGAGAGGCATTCTACAGGGTTTTTCCAGGCATTGCAAGATGAATATTCCACAGAAAGTTTTTGGCGTTCTTCCCGGAAAATCCGCAATTTTTCCGCACGTTCCGGCCATTTGTCTTTCTACCACGGACTCCTTGCAATATCTGCGGAGAATTTCCCGGTCATTTGTCTCTCATACAAAGACAGGCGGTTTGGTGATTTTGCCGGGCATGTGGCCTCTTTCAATCTCCTTTTCTCATCACTCCAACAGTTTTGGACGGTTGGTGGGCCTTTATTCTCCCCGTTTTCGGGAAAAGGCCGCCGCCCGGGGAACCGGGCGGCGGCCTCTCTCAGGTCGCTTCTTTTTTCAGGGACAGCGCCGGCTTTTCGCCGAACACCGCCAGAAAGGCCTCCTGGTCCATGGTCTCATGCTCCAGCAGATATGCCGCGACGGTCTCCAGCTTGTCGCGGTTGGCCTTCAGGATCTCCTCGCACCGGTCATAGGCCTCCGCCACCAGCCGCTGGACCTCCTGGTCGATCTGGGCCGCCACCGCCTCGGAGTAGCTGCGGCCCTGGGTCATGGTGCGGCCGATGAACACCTC
>CDYT01001153.1_pt1 | contig 45588 bp, 42 predicted proteins | sample 557541 | NCBI WGS metagenome assembly CDYT01 (sample SAMEA3182060, study PRJEB8094) | gut metagenome | biome: human; feature: gut; material: Stool; isolation source: human stools | place: Canada | collected 2013-01-15
TTTTACAGTTTTGCCCTTTGAATCGTATCCGCTTGTGAACTTAGTTGCAGATGAGTTGATACATCTCACGGTGTAGGTGTATGTCTTGCCTGATGAAACCTTACTGTCTGTGTATGAGGTTGAAGTTGTGTCTGTAAGCCTTGTCCAGCCCTTACTGCCTTTGTAGTAAACTCTGTACTTTTCAGCACCGTTTGATTTGTTCCAACTGATTTTTACACCGCCGTTTATGCTCTCGGCTTTGGTAATCTTCGGAGTTGCAAGATTAGAGCTGACCGCCCCAACAACTGTAGATGACGCTGCTACTGCCGACATCGAAATAACTGCTGCCATAAATGTTGATAAAATAACCTTTTTCATAACAAATCCTCCTCGTATGTATATTTATTTAGCTTTTCTTCTTTTTAAGAGCCATAACACCAACCGTTCCGCCTCCGATGACAATCAGACCTCCGATAATTGACAACACCACTATCTGTTCTGTACTCATTCCGTTGTCATCTGCTGTAGCTTCGGCTTCTGCCGTTGTCGGCTGTGTTTCTGCGATAGCTTCAACTTTGCTTCCGTCAACCTCAGATTTTGAATTTGCTACTGCCTGATTGTGACTGTTCTCGGATTCTGATGATTGTGTGTCGGATGAATCTGTATTGCTGCTGTCAGTTTCTCCTTCAGGGTGATAACGGTCATATGATTCTGCAATTTTACCGTTATCATCATATCTGATAAACTTGTCCGAACTCGCATCATAAGTCCATATAAGCTTTGTGCCGTCTGTTAGCAACTCATAAAGCTGACCGTTGTCATCAACATCAAGCGTATCAACATCAGCTGTCTTTTCTTTCATATACTCATAAAAAAGATTGGCAACATTACTGACTGTTACATCTTTGTTTTCAGGAGTATAGTCATCTAAAAAAACACCAAGATAATATCTTGACATTGAAGCATACAGGGCAATAGGTTCAGGCATTTCAGACTCACTGTAATTGATGTTTCGCAGTTCGAAATAATACCACACTTCGTTATACAGCTCGTCTTTGGTACATTCATATGCTTTTTTGTACGCTGCCGATACGCAGAATGTTTGTAAAGCTATTAGCAATACGGCGATTGCTGCAATTGCAAATTTTCTGACCTTTCTCATTTGTTACTCTCCTTTTTGTAAGTTAAAAGGTTTTGGTTTTCCTTTCAATTATATTATACATCAGTATAGCACTACTGTCAAGCATAAGTTTTTGCTTTTTTAAAAAAATTACCAACGGTCAAAAAACAGTACATTCTCATATTGTAGTATGAAGTTCTGTGTTGAATGAAAATTACCGGGTGTGCTGTCATAATAATCCTTTGTACACATATAAAACAGCCTGTGCCTGACCGCAAGATTGTTATCATCGAATATGTATTTGACAGCATTAACTGCGTTCTGCGAACGGTTGGCAGTTGAGCCGACATATCCCATACCTTTAATTACAGCCGATACGGAAGTATAGCCGTCATACACTATGGCACACTTGATTGACTGAGCAATAAGGCAAGAGCCTATATAACTGCCGCCAAATTCGCCCGTAACAATTCGTTCAAGCATATCCCTGTCCTTATCCGACAGCTTTACCATAGGTAATTTAAAGTCTTTGTTATCATATTTTGTTTTGACAAGATAACTTGTCTTGTTATTATAAGATTTATTGATAATATCAATATTCCTGTTACCTTTAACTATAATCTTATCTGTCGGATATGTCAATACTTGTTGCTTAATACATTTATGTGATATAATTTCGCCGTTTACATACTTATCTTTATATATATACTCTGTACTTCCCGGTTTGCCTTTTTGGAGCATTTTGGTTTGTCCGACAAACAGCTTTGAAGATTCCTGCACAACAGTTGTATATGGAATTTCTTTGTGCGTGGGATAGTAAGAGTAATTCACACGGTCAATTTTTATCTTTTGACCGAGATAAACCGTATCCGATAAATCTGCATTGACTATGTCATCATCAGAGAGAGTAATATTAAGATAATTTAGTGCATTGCTAACTGTCCCCATAGGCACATAATAATCTTTGCTTACATCATCTACGGTTATATGTATTCCTATTTCGGGATTTATAAGTCTGTTATCAACAACAGACTGCCCATTATGAGCAGTCTGTGTTGTTGCACCTGCTATGGGTGCTGTATTGAGTAACGCTGTCATAGATATTATGACAGACAAAAAGGAGAGCTTAATTGTTGTATGTATAAATTTGTTCATAATCCACCTAACTGTTATTATTCCTTGTTATGTTTTCCGGTTGCTGACGGTCATATTGTTTTGATTTATCGTTGTCGGCAATTGTTCGTGCATTTTGAAGAATTTGATTTCTGCTCAATAAGTATGACCGTTTGTTTTTTCGTTCCGTGACTTCGGTTTGCCGTAACTCATTGTCAACGGCAGTATTGTCCTGTTGCTTTTCAATCTCTTTGATACCCACCTCATCAATATCAAGATTGACTATACCGTTCAGAGCTTCGGCAACATCATCCTTGCCAAGCTCACAATTGTTGATGTAAGCCTGACAAAGGATCTGTTTCATATCGGATGGGTATTGCTCAAGCTGAGAGATAGATATATTAAGAGCTTCTGCTATTTGTGGATACAGCTTGTCGGTGTCGGCAGTCTGTTCCTGCCTTGAGCGTTCTCGTTCCATAGTTTAATATACCGTTCTCGAAATCAATACATAATCAGATTTTGTGATACCGCGTTCCGTTACATATGCCACAAACTCACGATTTGCAAATGGACTTGCCGTATGATATTTGTGAGGTTTTAGGGCAAGCCATCTTCTGTAAATTGAATTGATAATTTCAAAACGCCGTCGTGTCACACCAGCATGAGACACATCCATATTATCTTCGTTGAAATATAATACTTCATAGACAAAACACTCAAAACCGTCATCAAATCCAAATAAATAACATAAATTATCATCATCGGACTCAATAAATCCCTTACCCCTAACACATACGACACCAAGGTCAGCACCCTCAAACGCCTTACGGAGTATTTCTGCATTAAGTTCATTATTATTTAATACCATAAAAATCACCTCAATAGATTTAATTGGAGTTTTGTTGTCATAGCTTAATTTACTTCCTGTAAGATTTTTTAGATTTTGAAGAGCTTGAAAAAACAAACTCTGTTTTAAAATCCGAGTTAAGTTTAATAGCTGCGTCAAAGGATTTGCCTGATTTGGACTTCAAGCCCTTGAGCGTGTCCGTCTTGCCTTTAGTTAAGAGCTTTACAGCCTGTGCCGATGAAAGGCTCTTACCGCATATGTTTTTCCATATGACAAAATCACACTCTTTATTTTCACAAGCGTATGACTTTGGATATGCAAGAACTTTCTGTCCGCATTTTGGACAAATGCCGACTGTTTCCCAACGGGTAAAATGCTTGCTGTTGTCAACCTCGCTGTATGTATCAACAAGATACTTTACGCTGTCCTCAATCTGATTCATAAATTCATCGGCACTTGCAGCACCTTTTTCAATGTGTTGCAAAGCGGTTTCCCATACAGCCGTCATTTTCGGAGATTTGACATCATCGGGAACACAGTCTATGAGCTGAATGCCTTTTTCGGTCGGCAAAATTTTCCTGCCGTCACGCTGTATGTATTGTCGCTTAACAAGGTTTTCGATAATGCCTGCACGGGTTGCAGGAGTACCGAGTCCTTTTTTTTCAACATTGCTGTCTTCAACATAATCGGTATTTCCGGCTGTTTCCATAGCAGACAATAAAGTAGCGTCCGTATATTGCTTTGGCGGTGAAGTGAAGTGTTCTGATACGCTTGCAGGTACGGAGCAATATTTACTGTTACGCTGTATTTTATCAGGCACTTCATCTCCGCAACACAACTTATCTACTTCGTTTTTATCTTTTTCTTTAGCAGATATGTCAATAAATTTCCAACCGAGATTAACGGGATATGTTGCTTTGGAAACAAATGGTTTATCGCTGTTATTAGATTTTAATTCACAAGTGAATGTACGATATACATAATCATCACCTGTTGCAACACAAAGTCTGACAGCAAGCATAAACAATATATTGTATTCTGCTGTCGGCAATGACGATAAGTCATAGCTTGTTATCTGTTCAGTTGGCAGTAATGCGTGGTGGTCTGATACCTTTGCGTTGTTGATAACTTTTGTAACATCAGTGGGTGTCTGTGGTATTTTTTCATATACACCGTAAACGCTTTCAATAAGATTTTTTGCTGTAGATTCCATATCATCGGTAATGTAGTTACTGTCCGTGCGAGGATATGTAGCAAGCTTCTTTTCGTAAAGCGACTGCAAATAATCAAGCGTTTGCTGTGCGGTATAACCGTAAATGCTGTTTGCATCACGCTGCAAAGCAGTTAAATCATAGAGTTTTGGCGGAGCAACAGACTTTTGTTGCTCCGTTAAATCAACAACCGTAAAATCCGACTTATCAACACATTCAGCAAGCTTGTCAGCTTCATACTCCGACTTAAAGTCATCAACGCTTGTTGCCTTAAAATCACCGCAATCAATATCAACCTTGTAAAACGGCTCTTTCACAAAGTTTTTAACCTTGTTGTTTCGGTCAACAATCATTGCAAGGGTGGGTGTTTGTACTCTGCCAATGTTGAGCAACAAACCGTACCGTACAGAAAACAGCCTTGTGGCATTCATCCCAACAAGCCAATCGGCTTTAGCTCTTGCAAGTCCTGCACGGTATAGATTGTCATATTCCGAGTCATCTTTAAGCTCGGAAAAAGCCTTTTTAATAGCTTTTTCCTCAAGAGATGAAACCCACAATCTTTTGACCGGCTTTGTACAGCCCGTTTTGTAATACATATAACGGAAAATACATTCGCCTTCCCGTCCTGCATCGGTTGCACATACAATTTCATTTACATCATCTCGTTCAATCAGGCTTTTCAGAACATAATACTGAGATTTTGTCGAACCGCCAACCGAAAACTTCCACTTTTCAGGGATAATGGGTAGGTTTTCAAACTTCCACGGTTTTTCGGCAAATTTTGCTCCGTATGAATCGGGATCATCAAGCTTGATAAGATGACCGACACACCAAGATACAATGTAATAGTCGTTGTAAAAATAATTGACACCTTTTTTATCTGCACTAAGCACTGTTGCAATAGTATTTGCAACAGAGGGCTTTTCTGCGATAACCAACTTCATAATTATTTTTCCTCCTCAGAGGTATCGCCATCTTCATTTACTTCATCTTCGTATTCAAAATCATCATCTGTATATTCCGGACTGTCATCTTCATCAGATTTCTTTTTACCGCCTTTGCCCTTTAATTTAAAGAAAGCAAAGCCAATACCGCCGAGGATTGCTATTCCGAGAACGAGATACAACATAAATGAATTGTTTGAATCCGAGGAGCTGTTGTCGTTCTGTGTGTCTGTTTCGGTATCTGCATCTTCATCGGCAGGAGCTGTCGTTTCGGTAGAACTGTCACCGTTACTGACATTACTGTCATCATTTGCAAGTTTGTCGAGGTCAGCAGTATCTACTTCGTTCAGAAAGTACACATTATTTTCCTTTTTTGTTTTATCTATGATGACATAAAACATATCATCATCTCTTGTTGTAACAGCGATGAGCTGATATGTACCGTTTTCCATCACCACGGTTTGGTCGGCTGCAAGGTTTGCATTACCGGTGGTGTTTTTTGACCAGTCATAGCTTGTCTGTGAATTATCATTGTCATCAGAAGTGTCATCGACAGAATCTGATGAATCCGCCGTATCGCCATTATTGTCTGAATCAGTATCAGAGGACGAATTGCTTGAATTGCTTTTGGTCGTTTCGGCTGCCGAAACGCTTGAGATACTGCAAATGGAGATTGACAAGCACATTAAAACTGTCATAATCACAGCAAGTATTCTTCGTTTAGTTTTCATGGTTAGAGCCTCCTAAAAGTTCAAGTAAGTCTTGTTGAGATAGATTGTTTTCCTTTATAACTTTAATCAATTTAATATCGTTGCTGAGGTCAACAACTGTATAATTGTTATTGCGAATGATTTGCATAAACTCTTTTTCTTCTGTATCTTTAATTTGTTTTTCTACAGTTCTTTTTTTAGCCATCAATGAATTGATTTTTTCGTTGAGCGAATCAAGCGTAGCTTTTAAACTATCAAGTTTATTGATTTTGTTTGCGGACAAAAATATTTCCTCCTTCAACTTATGCCCCAACGGGGCATAAGTTATTATTTGTTTTCACGGTAAATCAAAAATTGTGGATCTACATCGTGCCACACCAGACCATACTTTATTTGCACACCTAAATGCAAATAATTTTGATTAGCCTTAGTATCGTTACCGTCACAATGCTTATAACTATCCACTTTGCCGATATAATCTCCTAATTTAACTTTACTGTCCTTTTTTAAGCCTGTTTTAGGAGTTATATTACCGTATGTCAGTTTAAATGTTCGTGCGGTATCGTTTTCATACCATATGTTACGGTCTTTCTCGGTGACAATAGCAATAGTATGATTTGATGTATCAATACTTTCGACTTTGCCGTCCATAAGTGAATACACATTAGTACCCTTACTTGCCGAAAAGTCTGTACCGTAGTGCATAGTATTTTGACAGTGGCGATTATACCAACTTACAACATCGTAACCAAAATTGTTATATATTTTCGTATTAACAAAATTTCCGGGAAGAGGATTACACTCAAATGATTGATGTAAGCCGTATGTTGTGGCTGTATTACCGTCATCGTCCTTTTCCTGACAGGATAATATTTGATAATACTGCTTACGCTGTGCATAATCCTCATTGATTTTTGTTTGAGAAGAATACAGACTTTGACTTTTGGAGTTTAAGACTGCATAAATTGCGTCATCAAAGCTTCTGACTTGTTTGACATTAGTGTAAAGACTGCAATCGGTAATATAGGTATCACGCTTGTAAAATCTGACAGCTTGCTTACCATTTTCGCCAAATCTCGTTTTAACATCGTCTGAAGATATTGCCCAATTAAAATCTTGACCATTGATAGTAAGCTTCGTTTTGCGATACACCTTTGTGCCTGATCCTCGCCAACCCCAAAATTCTTCATTATTTTTTTTGATGAGACTATAAAAAGAAGGAATGATGCCACCCATAGAATCCACAACTTGCTGATTACAATTTTGAAAATAGTATCCGGTTTTAGCATAGCTTTTATTGATATTGAGTATTTCGCCGGTTGATAAATTAAAATACACTTTTTTACTTTTGTGGTAAGAAGTTAATGCTGACGGTACTCCACAAGAACCAAAATCAATATAACCATAGGTTTTACCATTGTCGGTGATAGAGCCGGAACTTTTACTGTAATAGTATTCGTCCGATGCGTCACCGGGATAAGCGTCGTAGCTACCCAATTCCTGCCAATACGAACCATTAATGTACTTGTATTTAAAGCTGTATTCCTTATCAAAAAGGTCTTGCAGAATATCATCAAACTTGTCATCATCATAACTCCAAGTTTGCTCCTTATCGTCCGCATCGGTAAAATCATAAGTATAGGCACACATAAAAGCAATTAGTTTGTTTGCATCAAAGTCATACACAGGTTCGTAGTTCTGAACGATATTTTTGCCGTAATAATATTTAGTTGGTGTATCGTCCATACTGTCCGTATTGACTTTAAGGCTTTTAAGCCCCTGACGCCATTCGTTTTTGCTTTTGCATCTAATGAGATTGGTATTATACTCATATGCAATATCAGTGTACGATTCGATTGCTCTTGACATATCGTAGTCATTACAATAGTAAGTACCGAGGATTGCCGAGTTTTTGGACGCACCGCCACCGAAAACCATAAGAATCAGAGAGAAAAAGAAAATAATAATCAATAGGGGAGCTGCAATAAATCCAAAAAATTTAAAAATAAAACTGAATAATTTTCCTGCGAGCTTAGCAACCTTGTCCGTTGTTTTCGGCTTTGGTGGCTTTCTTTTTTTCTTATGCTTTATTTTTTCCTTTTGAAGTTTATTCTTTCGTTGCTGTAATTTGTTTGATTTTTTAGAAAGTTTTTCTTTTCTGCTCTCAGTTTTTGAAATCTTATGATTTTTACGCTTTTTTGAAATTGTTTTTGCGTGTCGGGTATATGTGACTGCTTTGTTGGCAGCTTGCACGAAATCATTGTCGGCAGCTTCCTGAGCGATGCGGTTTGAAAATCTGTAGACAGAACCCGATACAGAAGCTCCGACAGCTAACCTAATAAGTGACTTTGGCTTATACAGTTTTTTCAGCTTTCGCCTATTTTTGTAAGAGCGTTTCTTGTTTTTATATACCTTTTTGTTAAGTTTATAGTCATTCTTTATAAGTTTTCGCTTACGCTTAATCAACTTATAAGTCTTAACCTTTTTAGTTACGGAGGGGTTTTTGACTTTATCAAAGTTATTTGAGATAGCTTTAAGTTGCTTCTTTTGAGCGGATTTTGCAACCTTGAAATTCTTCTTCTGACCTTTGAACTTAACCTTTGCACCCGACCGTATTAGCTTTGCAGATTTAGCGGTCTTTTTGTGGAGTTTGTATTTTTTCTTTTGCAGATGATGCTGCACTATTGTTTTGCGAGCATTATCAATAGTCCGCAAAGTAGTAGCAGTACTCAACACAGCTTTACCGCTATCTGTAGTATCGGTTTTGTATCGGAGATTTTGCATTAACTGTGTTTTTGCAAAGTTGCCAAAAGTCAAACCAACCGTTTCTGCCGACAAAGCCGATTTCCAAACTATTCTTGTACCGGTCTTACGCACCTTATTTACAGCTGATAAAGTGTACTTTGTACCTTTACCGAAGGCTGTTGTCGGTCGCATATTCGATATACGCTTTGTTACCGATAAGGTCGGCTTATCACCTTCAAACCGTCTGCCTAATCCGTCAATGCGATGCAAAATTCCTTCCTGCTTAAATGCAGGAGCGTTTGCTCTTTTAAGTCTGACTGCGGTATGATATTTACCGGTTAATTTACTTTGCCGGCGGACAAATTTTATATGATATTCTTTTCCGGTAAGTCCCATAGAGCCACCTCAATTAAGTTGATAACGGTTGAAGTTTGCGTTTTGACGGATCTGTGTTTAACAGTTGGAACATAAGAGTATCTTCCGGGAATTCATCTTCAAATGGCAGAATTGTATCTCCGTAGAACACAAGACCGTGACCGGGTTTTGAACCTTTAACATACTTGATTTGTGCGTCTGAAATTTCAAGCTTTTGCTGTAAAATCTGTCTGTCACCGTCACTCTGATTCAGCATATAGATGAAGTCGGAGTTATCAAGAATATTTTCGATTTCCGGTGATGAGAGCAAGTCTTTAACATTTTGCGTAATTCCTGTCGGCACACCGCCCCACTTACGGAAACGCTTCCACATTTCAACAGAATATTTAGCAGTCTGTTCTTCACGCAAAAGCAAGTGAAATTCGTCAATATAGTAGCGTGTTGTCTTTTTACCTCTGTTCTGAGCCACTCTGCTCCATACCTGATCCTGAATAATGAGCATAGCAATCTTTTTAAGCTGACTGCCAAGCTCTTTAATATCAAAGCAGACAAGTCTGTTGCTGATGTCAATGTTAGTTTTATAAGCAAAAACATTATGAGAGCCTGTAACATACATTTCCATTGAGTTTGAAACACGGCTTAATGTGTTGATGACATCGGGTAGACGAAACTCCTTATTGAGGTCGGCAAGTGTAGGCATTTTTTCTTTTGATGGGTTGTGCATAAAAAAATTGTTATATAATCTGCGAGTGCATTTATCAATGGCAGAGCGTTCCTCTGATGTCAAGCCAACTTTATCAGCTACAATAAGCTCACAAAGTGAGATGATAAAGTCTGATTTTGTTGAAATAGGATTTTCACCGTCCATATCATCAATCAAACTAATATCGAGCGGATTGATGTGATGAGAACTGTTTGTAGAGATTTTTACAACCTGACCGTCGAGATGTTCAACGAGTGGATAATATTCGCCTTCGGGATCAGTAATGAGAATATCATCATTCCTTGTAAGAAACACATCGGTCAACTCACGCTTAACAGAAAACGATTTACCCGAACCCGGTGTACCGAGATACAAGCCGTTAGGATTCTTTAATTTAAGTCGGTCTGCTAAAATCATATTTTTAGTTACCTGATTAAGTCCGTAGTAAGCACCGCCCGGCTGAAAAATTTCTTGTGTGGAAAATGGAATAAACACAGCTACAGAGCTTGTCGGTAAGTTACGAATAATCGGTACTGCATTGTATCCTATCGGCAGTGATGATGCAAGAGCTTCTTCCTGCATATAATCAAGCGAGATAAGTTTACAATTGTTCTTTTGAACAATTCTGGACAGCGTTTCAAGCTGTAATTCGCTTTTATTTTTGCTTGAAGCATAATTTCTGATTGTTACCGTAATATTAAAAAGCCTTTCATTCTTGCTGTTTAGATCTTCAAGCATAGTTTTAAGCTCAACAAGATAAATTTGAATGTTCTCCGGCAAAATATCCGAGTCATAACCAGCCTGAAAAGCCTTTTTTTGTTCATCAATTTTCATCTTTTGAACATCTGAAAGTTTGCCCCTGATATATTTGAGAGCTTTGAGTTGGTCAAACGGCATAATATGAAAATTGAGGGAAATCAGTCCGTCTGTATTATCAAGAAAATCAGCAATTATACCGTCCGATAATTCGCCTGCAAGAATATTGATTGATGTTATGCAGCCGTAAGCGTCATTGATTTCAAATTTATTTTTACCAACAAATTTTACCGAAGACGGAGCGATGAAATCTTTTGTATCGTACCCTTTTTTTACAAGTTCCCAGTCAAAAAGAAACGGCTGAGCAGAGTAAGGATTAAGCGATTGATACATAGATTCAAGTCTTTCTTTGCCGTTAAGCTTATGTGCAGATACTTTCATATCTCCGAAAAGTCGTACAATTTCATTTGATACTGTTCCGAGCTTTGCTCTTGCTTCACGCAAGTTTTTTGCTTCAGTTGAAAATGTAAGATACTTTTTAACACTTCTGCCGTTTTTTCCGCCTATGAGATTTTTGACTCTGATGTTGCTATATTCCTTACGAACATCATTAAAATCGTCATCAACATCATCAATCTTGACATACTTAATCATTGCATCTTTGTCAATGATTTGAGTTTCATAAGTATTCTGAAACTCAATTGATTCGTCAAAGTAATTGAAAATATCGCACCAGTTAGTAAACTTTACACCTTTTTCATCAAATGTTGCGAGCTGATAGTTGGTGTCATAAAATTCAACTGTTTGAGAATAGCGTTTGCCCGAAATATGACAAGTACCGTCAGGAAACATAGTCTTGTATGGGATTATCGCTTGCGTAGATGACTTAGAACCCTCGTTTTGTTTTTTAAGGGTTGCCATACGCTTTTTTATAGCGATTATCTCATCCTTAGTCAGAGTATTATTTTTTCTTTTTGATTTTGTCAAATATATTCACCTTCTTTTGAGTATCAAATTCTGAAGTGTCAACTCCTGCTCTTTTAAGTTTAGTACGGAGTTTATTATATTCAATCTGATTTTCAATTGCTTTAAACGCATTTATAGGTTGAAATGTGCGTACTCGTGGTTTACGAAAAAATGTAATTATCAATTTGAGATATTCTTCAAGAAACATACCGTTTTTATTAAATAAACCACACGCTATGCCCGGAAAAGCTAAAAAGCCAAGAGCAAAAACCGAAACAGTAAGATTGTCGGTTAAGGCTTTAGAAACGAAAAATGCAGGAATGCCCATAGCAATACCAATGCCAAAACAAATAGCCTGCCTTTTCGTCAAACCAAAAATAAACTTTTGCTTGATAAGGCTCAAATCTTTAGGTATTCGCACAAAATTTTGTTGCATATTTCCTCCTTTCAACTTCTGCCCCAGTGGGGCAGAAGTTAAATGTAACGAAGTTAATGTGCTGCAAATGCAGACTTTGATATGTTTGATGTCCTGAACATTGTGAAAATGAACGCTATAACAAAACCAAGTAATGTTGCCATAGTCATTACTACATCCTGTCCGCTCATCATATTCGACAATGTATTGTTGAATAAAGTTTTAAAAATTGCCAGAGCGACAATGATGAAAAAGCCCTGAAAAGCAAGAGCAAGCAGATTTCTCAGCCAGTTTTTGCCGATATCGCTCCAGTCTTTATTCATAAAGCTTGCCATAGGTATAGGGGAAATAGACAGCATCATATACACATCAATAATCCTTGATGCAAGCACAATTACGATTGCAGCCAACAAGACAAATGTCACAATAATAATCACAAATGCAATTATCAAGGTAGTTATCAGAGTACCTATATCCTGTGCCATTAGTGCTTGATGAAACTCAGAAGAATTTACTACATCGGTAGATATAAATTTACCGCTTCCAAATAAAGTGTTTAATCCGGAATTTACAGCGTCTGTTCCGAAAACAAAAATACCGGTTGCAATGTAAAACACATTGCTTACAAGCATAATTCCGCAAAATGTTTTTAGAATCCAACGGATGAAAATCGAATCATCAAAATCTTTGAAATTATTGCCTTCTACGACCATTGAAAAAAGCTCGTAACACACAACTATCATAAGCATAAAGGCTCCGATGGGTACAATTACATTGTTTGATAATTTTTCAATTGTTGTCCAAATACTTGTACCACCGGAACCGGTTGTACCGGTAAAGGTTGTAGGATTACCGAGAAATTGTGAAAAAATACCGTTTACACCGGTGTTGTCACTATTGTTAAGAGCTCCCGAAAGCATATCGTTAACGGTGTTAAGACAACCTTCAATTGCTCCCGATAAAATTCCTTTAAACCAATTTTCAAGAGCATTCATAAAATCTTCAACAATCCAGATAATCGCCCTCTTTCTTACTTGTTTCCATATGCGGATATGGACATAAGTTTATTATCATCAAAATAATCAGCCTGACTGAGCCTGTGACATCATATTACCGAGAACAGGCACAATAAGTACGCCGACAGCAATCAAGGCTATTCCTGCCATTAACTGTTTCATTCCCTGTGATTTTGCGCCAGGGTTATCGTTACCGTAACCTTCAATGAGGTTTACAACACCCCAAACGCCAAGACCTGCACCGATAAGGCTGATTACGGCGGTTAATACAGTCTGAGTTTTGCTGATAAACTGACTTGAGTTTACTACTGCGAAGCAAGACATACATCCGATAGCTGCAATGCAAGCAAGAATTGTCATAATGAGCGTAATTTTTTTTGCATTTCTGCTTTTTTTAGAGAGCCTTTTAGGCTCTGTTTTAGTTTTTAACAAGTTCATTTGGTACTCCTTTATTTGTTGTATTTGTATTCGGTATAAACCGAATTTTTGTTTATAAGTGCCGACCTGTTATTACGATGAGCGACAAATTTCGCTACATCGAAATAATTTTGTTTGGCATAATCGAAAAGCATTTTGTAATTTTTGTGTTTAGTAATGTCAAATTTTTTTGAGAGAAATGGATGTAATCCTCTGATTTGCAGGATGCATAATGAGTTATCCATAACTGCCAACTCATCTTGTGATTTAAGCTCTTTACCAAGCTTTTGGTAATTTACACCATAGCTTTCCTGCGTTCCTCGACTTCGTGATGTGTTAAACATATAGATTGTTTCTTTACCGAGTGACTCAGAAATATCTTTGAGCGTTGTTTTTTCTTTACCACCCAAAAACAACAAGGAATCACAGTTGCCCTCAATAGTTTCAGCATTGTCCTTATACAATGACTTGAGCTGTGATTTGGTCTGCAAAATGATACTTGCTGATATTCCACGGCTACGAATTACCGAAATAATTTTTTCAAACTGTGGAATCTGTTTAATATTTGCAAATTCATCTATCAGACAACGCACAGGATACTTGAGCCTACCTGAACCGTCGGGGTTGTTATCAGCTTTTGTACACAGCAAATTAAATAGCTGCGTGTACATCATTGCGACCAAAAAGTTAAAGGTATCATCCGTATCAGAAACGATAATAAACAATGCTGTAAGCTCATCACCTACAGTGTCGAGATGCATTTCGTCATAGCTTGTAATTTCGAGAATACGGTCAATCGAAAAAGGAGCCAATCTTGTTGCACAACTGATCAAAATTGATTTTGCGGTCTTACCGGCTGCAAGTTTATACGCTTTGTACTGTCTAACTGCAAATCTACCGAGAGATGCTCTCCACGGTTCGACCTCAATATCTATCAAATCCGAATAATTTGCATTTTGTTCTGCAAACTTCTCATCTTTTTCCCAGTCTTTTTCTATCCATTTTTCAAGATAGTAAAAAGCCCAATCAATTGCATTCTTGAAACTTTCATCATCTTCTCGGCATTCTGATGCGTTGACAAAGTCGATGAGTGTTTCAAAATTCCATTCGTTTTCCGGACACATCGTCAATATCAAAGCTATGTATGAGGTGTAAAGTAATTTTTCAGCTTTAACCCAAAACTCATCTCCGCCTTTTTGTTCGCCTGTTGTGTTAGCAATCAGCACCTCGACTGTACGCAGTATATCCTGCTCACGAGTTTTAGGGCGGATATATGCGAACGGGTTATAATGCATTGACTTGTCGAAATCAATCGTGTTAAACACTCTGATACTGTATGGTTTATAGCCAATGATTTCACCGTTTCTCACAATCGGTTGTCCTCGCTGAAGCATTTTTCCGCACTCGGGCAATGTTGTACCTTTTGGATCTGTTACAACATAACTTGAGTGCATTTGCATCAGATTAGGCTTAACATAAAATCGGGTTTTACCTGAGCCTGAACCGCCGACAACAAGCACATTTTGGTTACGGGCATACTTGACATTAGAGGGTTTACCCATTGTCAAGCGTTCAGATTGCGTGAGCAATACATTGTCAGCAAAATCTTTTTTGTCCATATACGGCTCAATATCTTTTGCATTGCCCCAACGAGCCGAGCCGTATTCTTCATCTTGAGCAAATTTTTTACGATGCTTATCCTTATAAATCAAGACTAATCTTGCAATAACTGCTGTAGCCACACCAACAAACACATCAAGGGGATGAAATGACGGTAGTGGATTGACTAAAGTTGTGCCAAGATTATCAAGGAACGGCATTAGCTTAACGCTAATATCGCCGACAACCGTTACGGTACGATATGCAAGGCAGAGCTTGTCACCTATCCAAAAAAACAAAACGAGAGGTATGGCAGTTATTATAATTTTTTTGAGCTTATCAGTGTCCATAAACTCACCTACCCATATCAGACTTGTTTTTAGATTTTTCGACACTCTTGTCCGCCTGTTGACGAGATATTGTCTTAGCGTTTTGCTTTATCTGCTCACGATTGACGACCTGAGTTACCGATTTTTTATCAAAGCTTTTTTTGATACCTAAAGCATATTCAGAAAATGCCTTTTTAAAATTTTCAGTATGTGAACTTTCAAAAAATATGTGATATGTAGCAGGAGATGTTGACTTATCTTTCTCAAGAGCAAAATCTATGTCATATTTCTTCGCTGTCTGCAAAAAATCCTTGATATTGCTGTCAGTTATCTTGATGTTTTCAAGTTTGCCGGATTTCGCAAGCTTGCCGTAACGCTTTTTGCCTGATTTTTGCATTTTGCCGGATAAAAAGTCACGCATTACATTTTTCAGGACTTCGTTCGTAACTTGTCCCGCCTGTATAGCAAAGTCAAGTATTTTTTTACCGTCACTCATTATGCGGTCACTTCCTCAATCGGTTCAGGCATCTCATATACCGGTTTGCCGGTATTAAGAGCTTCAATGAGATTCAGCAAGACATTTTCACATTCCTCAGCATTGTTGTATATACCGAGAACCGTGTCGTTATCGCTGTCAATATCATCGGGGACAGACTCAAAAGCAACGATTGCATAAATCGTTGTTCCGTCAACCTCGCCCTCATACATTGAGATTTTGGCAAACTTATCGTAGTTGATAAGCTCATAATCCTGATTTACAATTGTCATTTCCTTTCCTCCTTTTAACTTTTGCCCCGGTGGGGCAGAAGTTCGATTTATCTGTTGTACAGGTCATAAGCAACCTGTAAATCGGTATCAGGCTCCATTGTTGTCGGAGCATTGTAAAGACAGCTCAATAAATAACTTCTCGGATTTTTGATTTGCTTTGTATTTGCGGATGCATCAATTTTTTCAAAAAGATATTCAATATGAGATTCATCTATCGTTTTCAAACGGTCGGCAACAATACCGATTGATGTTTTGATACCGTTAATTGTGACAGAGGTTGTAGGATGAGCGTAAGCCGACACATATACCTCCGCTATCAGGCTGACAATTAAGTCAAGATAACCTTTTTTGCTTTGATGATTGGTGAGTAAGTACATATACGAGATTTGGAGCTGCGTTTCTGCAACGGCATTTTTGTAAAAAGAAATTTCTGAGTTCGGTTTGCTTCTATCTATCAATCCATCAGATGATGGGTTTTCAGACTTCGGTTGTGATTTCCCATTAGTTTCTGTAATATGATAGATAGATGGATAAGTATTACTATTCTCAGTATGGTTAATCTCAGTATGGATATATGACTGATTTTCAGAAGTCAAGACTTCTGCTTTATCGAAGTCCAGACTTCGGTTTTTCAGAAGTCTAGACTTCGATATGGTACTGCTACAATCAAGTTCAGACTTCGGTTTTTTAGAAGTCTGAACAGCTGTTTTAGAAGTAATGCCAGAAGTCTTATATTTAGACTTGCACTCGGTCAAAGACTTGATTCTTTGCAATACTTTGGTGTTGCTTTTAGATACCGGCTTTGAAAAATTCATAACATAAATTTTTATAGGCTTTCCCTGACCTTGCTTTTTACGGATTATCAAGCCTATGTTTTCAAGCTCAACGAAAATCTTAACAGCTTTGTCTTTGCCAATGTTCAGACTTTCCTGTGCATTTTCCTGCTTGTAGAAAACATAGGTTTTACCGTCAGCATCAACCCATTTGCTTTTTTTAGATAGGGAAGTTCTATCAAGCAAAAATCCATAGAGTAATTTTGCTTCACAGGAAATGCTCTTAAACCTGTCATCGGTAAAAAGCACTTGAGGTACTCTATAAAACTGATACTGTTCACTATCGCTGCCATAGAAAAAATCAAACATTATGCACACGCTCCTTTTCGTTAGCCTTTTTCAGCTCGCCCTGAAGTGCGTTGATTTCAGCTTTTCCAAGCTGATTGATTAAATCTGCTACATTCATTACAGCCGATGCAGTAATAGAGTTGCTCAAAATCATTCCAAAGAGCAATTTTGTTTCGGCAGAGTAGCCGTTGTATTCGTTTGTCATAAGTTCTTTTGGTAGATAAATGCACTGTCCCATACTAATTCCCATCTTTACTTTTAAATTTCAATCGTTGCCTGCTCAATTCGCTTTTTAAATCAAAATAAAAAAAGCCAATCTCTTTCGAGATTGACTTTAGTGTGTCTTGAGTATTTAATTTTGTACCCTGACAGTAACGAGCAATAGGGCGTTACTGTTTGGGTACAAATTTTACTCAAGGTCAATTTTGCCAATCCCTAAATAATAAATATGTACTTGTTGACTGCGTTTGTTGTTCTCTTTTTCTGCTTCGCAAATTTCAATTTTATCAATCAAGTCAATTAACACATTTCTTGACAGCTCTTTAATTGGAACTTCGTACATTTCAAGTTTTCTCAGAAATTCACAAATCTTTTTTGACTGAGAATCAATGTTGACCTTAATACGAGATTGGTTAATTACTGTTTGATTGAGATTTGCTTGTTCACACAAAAACTCATTTTCGAGCTTTTTAAAAGTTTCAAGAGTGATATTTCCTCGCACTTTATCTTCATACAAGTTTTTTAATATTGCGTCAATCTCAGAAATGCGGGTTTGGGCATTTTTAAGATTTTTAACACTTGCACATTGTGCCGTTTTGGCATCAGTGTGCATTTTTGTTTTTGCAAACTCAACAACTTTTGTCTTATTAGCTATAAGTTTGTTAATTTCGCTTTTAACACAATCTGATAATCTGTTTTCGTTGATATAATGCGATGAACAACCTTGTGCTTTTCGAGCGGTTGAGCAAGTGTAGGAAGTCGAACCTTTATAGCGTCGCTGTGCATACATTTGATTTTTACAATCTGCACAACGCAGAAAATCCGAAAATAGAACAGGTTCGCTGTAAGAGTGTCTTACCGGTTTTTTACTCAAACGCAATTTTTGTGCTTCTGCAAAAATTTCTCGACTTATAATAGGTTCTTGTTTATCCGGAAAGATTACAAGATTATCAACATTTGAACGCTTAAAATTAACCATATCGCCACAATAATCCTGACAAGTCAAGATATGTGCTACGGAATCTTTCGACCAACGATATGGATTTCTCGTATCAGATATTTGTAAACCGGTTAAAGAAGGAATCTTAACTTTGTTTGCAAAAAGATAATTTGCGATACTTGCCGGACCGTAACCTTTTAAATATAAATCGAAAATTTTGCGAACAACAATCGCAGACGGCTCATCAATTATCCAATCTCCATTTTCGGCTTTTTTGTAGCCGTAAATTGGTCTTGTGGATAATCTTATGCCCGAGTTGCCTTTGCTCTTAATTACAGCTCGTTGCTTTCTTGACAAATCTTTTGCATACCACTCATTCATAATATTTTTAAATGGGATAAAATCGTTGATTTCATCTTTTGCAGATGTATCAAGATTGTCAGAAACCGAAATAAATCTAACTCCTTTTGATGGAAACAATATTTCTGTGTAGTATCCAACTTTAAGATAATTTCGTCCAAATCGTGATAAGTCCTTAACGATTATTGTTTTGACTAAATCATTTTCAACATCAGATAACAGTCTTTTAAAGTCAGGTCTATCGAAATTTGTTCCGGTGAAGCCATCGTCAACATACACTTCTGTTGGAGTTAAACTATTTTTAAGAGCATAGTCTTGTAGGATTTGTTTTTGATGTATTATGCTGTTGCTGTCCCCTTTTAGCTCGTCATCAGATGATAAGCGACAGTACAGGGCAGTAAATCGTATGTTTTGCTTGTTTTCCTGCATATGTGGATCTCCTTACGGCACTTTTTACGCAGGCAACAATTGATTTACCTCCATAATAACATCTAAAAAACTCAAGTCAAGACTTACTGAGGATTTTATCCTCTTAAATATATTCCGCAAAATTTGCGGTTTGTCACCCCAAATAAGTAAAAAAATCAAAAAAAATCTCAAAACTCAGAATATTGCTCTAAAAGTGTGCGTAATTTGCGTAAAATTCGGCGTAACTTGTTATAATAAGCACCTTTGGACAGATTATGTTTTTTTCCGAGTTCCGCATATGTTTTTCGCTTAACATCATTGTAAAAAAAGCATTCTTCAATAATTTGCCTTTCAATTACAGGTAGGCTGTCTAAAGCTTCCGTAAGAGCGTTATGCAAGTATCTTTGATACAGTATGTTATCAATATCTGCCTTCTCGTCTTTTAAAGCTTTGAACTTATCATTCGCAAACTCGTCCAAAGATATTATTCTTTTGTAATTGTTTTGCCGATAGTCTTTTTCGTAAAGCAAATAATGTTCTTGTCGCAAAGATTTACGCTTATGAACTTTAAGTAATATGAGTTGTTTTTTCTCATCTGGGTAATGATTTCCGTCATTCACTAAAAGAACACTCCATTCTTTTAGCGAACGAACAGACAACTATTGATATATCTATACTATCACAATATATTTGCAATTACAAGATTTTTCTTTTCAAAAGAAAAATCTTTTTTTATTTTCAAAAAAGAGTGACAAATAGTTTTTTTTGCGGAATATATATAGGGGGATTTTACAAAATTCGCTGATTTGTCAAAATATACCCGATTCTATAATAGCAAGCATTGCGGTGTGTCGGACATTCCGTCACACACCGCCAATTTTTAAAATCCGTCAGATTTGAAAAATTGCTTGTTAAGGGATACCCCTAAAACCCCGAAATATTAAATTTTATAATTTAAAAGAAAGGCATTTTTATGAGTAATAGCAGTAATAAAAAAATCAGAATTAGTGTACGAGTATCTGAAGATGAATTAAATATTATTGAAAAACGAGCCTTGCTTACTAATGAAAAATCGTTAAGTGCATACTTGAGAAAAATGGCAATTGAAGGTGTGATTGTAAATGTGAATTTTTCAGAATTTGCGGATTTAAAAAGAGAGTTGGCTGCAATTGGTGCTAATATAAACCAAATTGCAAAGCGAATAAATTCAACAAATCGTTTTTATGACGATGATGTTGAATACATTAAAGAGGTGAATAAAAAAATATGGCAATCTCTAAAATCGGTGGAATCAAAACTACGCTCTCTGTAGCTGTTGACTACATCTTAAATCCTGAAAAAACCGATAACAAAAGATATGTATATTGTTTCGGCTGTACGGATGACGGTAAGAAGGCTGAAAAAGAATTTTTGTCTGTTCGAAGTTTTGGAACAGGCAAAGGTAATGTACTTGCCAAACATATCAAACAATCGTTTAAAGGACAGGAAGTTACACCTGAACAAGCACTTGAAATTGGTATAAAAACTGCTGAGCAATTACTTGAAAACAAGTATCAATACATTGTTGCAACACACATAGATAAGGGAAATATTCATAACCATATTATTTTTAATAATGTCGATTTTGTGAATTTCAGAACCTTTGAATGGCAGAAAAACCGTGGCGGAAAATCGTGGGAGAAATTAAGAAACATAAACGATGATTTATGCAGAGAATACAATTTATCAATAATTGAAAATCCAAAAAATCAAGGTAAATGCTACTATGAATGGCAGCAGGATTATTTAGGTAAGTCTTGGAAATCGAAATTAAGGAATTTGATAGATGAAACCATAATGCAATCTACAAGTTTTGAGGATTTTCTTAATAAACTTGCAGGCTGTAATATCGAGTATAAATATACACCTGAGAATGTTATTAAGATTAAATTTAAATTACAAGGGCAACAGCGATTTTCAAGAGGTCGCACTCTCGGTTGGTATTATGACGAACCTCAATTACGCAAACGCATTGAACAGTATCAACTGCTTAAAACAGGTGTATCCGGAAAATCCTATAAAACAAAAATCATAGATACATCTGCTGAAATATTTCAAAATTCAAAAGGCTTATTGCATTGGGCAAATATTAAAAATATGCAAGAGGCAGCCGATGCAATAAATTTACTTACATCCGAAAATTATCAAAAATTAGAAAGTTCAGCAACAAATAAATATAACGAACGGATGGTTATTGTGTCACAACTGAATGCTAAACAACATCAAATTGATGAGTTATCAGATACAATAAAGCTCATCAGGACATACGAAAAATACAAACCAATACACAAAAAATATTTATCCCATAAAGATAAAAAACAATTCAAAAAAGAAAACATCACCGCACTGAAAAAGTACGATGATGCCGTAAAAAACTTATTAACTTTATATCCGGACAGAAAATTACCACCTTTAGACAAGCTGGAGGATGAAAAGAAAAATCTGATTGATGAAGTGCGAAAAATGAATGAACGCTACAAGCAAATTGTAGCCGAATTAAAAGAAATTGAATTTGCTCGTCAGAGCATTGATGATTATCTAAACAATCAAAAAAAGTCGCACAGTCAGGATTTACAATAGTGTATTACTCTCGGTATCTTCTTTATCGAGCTGTTCCATAAACAACTGCATCGCCATATTATATGCCTTGTTAAGTGTCAGATTTTTACTTTTTACCCAATCCTGTAATTTCACCTTCTCGCCCTTCGGCACATAGATATGAATTGTGTCATATGATAGGTTTGGATTTTGAAAGGTGGTTTTCTTATATACTCTTTTTTTTGCACATTCTTCGCAAACTTTTTGATTTCCGGTTTTCAGTACAAAGGTTTTTCCGCATTGAGGACAAATTTGTTCAGAACCGATTTGTCTTGCTGTACCGGATTTCAATTTATCTTTGTGAGCCTGTACTCGCTCAACCTGTTTCTTGTCACGGCAGTATGTACAATACTTAGCGTGATTAGCATAGGAGTGGAATTTTCCCCCACACATTTCACAAGTGAATTCTTTTAGTTTTCTCATATTATCACTCAGTTTTTATATTTAACGATACTACTATAAGTTTATCAGATATAACTTGATTGTCAATATGTGAGGGCAAAATAAAAAACAAATTTAAAAAGCAAAAACTTATGCTTGACAGTAGTGCTATACTGATGTATAATAAAGCCATAAAAATTAAAATAAAATCAAGGGGGTAATAAAATGACAATTGTACGAGTAGTTGTATATACAGACCTTGACGGTGAGAACCACACGAAAGACTTTGAAAACGCAAGCGATGCAGTAAGATTTTTTATGATGGTTACATCTGAAAGGCTCGTAAAAAAAGCTGCGTTATATGACAAAGTAATTGAAAATTAACTTGTGCCCCAACGGGGCATAAGTTGCAAAATACAAATATTTTTAAAGGAGTTAAAATTATGATTCGCAATGAAGTAAAACTTATCGGCAGACTTACCGCCGACCCTGAACTCAAATACACAAAGAAAACAAACAAAGCTCTGTGCAATGTAGTGTTAGCTGTAAACAGTATTTACAGTAATGAAGCCAGAGTATTTGCACCTTGTCTTTTGGAACAAGACGGCTGAAAATCTTTGCAAATATAAAGGCAAAGGTGATTTGATTGCTGTTACAGGATACCTTAAAACGAGGAGCTACATCGACAAAGAGAATATTGTCAGAAATATTGTAGAAGTCATTGTTGAACAAGTTGACTATCTCGGTTACACCAAAAGAGGAGTTGACAAAAGCGAACCAATACCGAAGCTTGACCCTGACCACAAGAAACAGGAAGAGTATCAGATGATACACGATGCACTGTGTGCTGACGAAGATTTACCGTTTTAAGGAGTGATATAAATGAAATTTAAATACAAGGTCGAAATTGTTATTGATGAAGAAAAGGTTATCAATGACGATATTTACGACCCTAAAGAAATGTATGAATTCATCAGGAATATGTTTAAACGCTTTGACTTAGCTGAAATTAAAACCGATAAACCCTATCACTTGATTTTTGCAGATAAAGGCAGAAACAGAGATTATGGAGCATTGGGAAAAGCAATGCTTGATTTGTATTACTCAGACTGGTTTTTAAACTACGCAAAAAAACTTTTTTGGCACAATAATGTTAATGAAAGCGTTGAAGATGTTCTTAAGCAACTTGGGAATAACGCTAAAATAATCACCCAAAAGAATACAGTCAGCAAAGAAAAACAAACAGATAAATCAAGATAACGGAGGTATAAATTATGTGCAAAATCATTTCAATAGCTAATCAGAAGGGCGGAGTCGGTAAGACAACAACAGCTTTTAATATAGCAACCGCTTTCGCCCTCAAAAACAACAAAGTGCTTGCAATAGACTTTGACCCACAGGCGGATTTATCCAAATATGCCGATTTCGACAATACAGACGGCAATCCTACAATGAGTGACCTTCTCATCGGCAAGGTAGGTATGAGTAAGGCAGTCGAAATTAAAGACTGCATCAGACATAACGAGGTTAATAATCTTGATTACATACCTTGTGATATTAACCTTGCAAATGCAGACTTATTCCTTGCAGGAGTTTTGTCAAGAGAAACAATACTCAAGCGTATCCTGAACGATGATACAGTTAAACAGTATGATTATGTAATCATTGACTGCAATCCCTCATTAGGGGTGTTGCTGATGAACGCATTGACTGCCAGCTCAGGAGTAATTATACCCGTACAGGTACAGGATTTTGCCTTTGGCGGTCTTAAAACGCTTACAGGAGTTATTACACAGATACAGGAAACAATCAATCCGGATTTAGAGATCCTCGGTGTGCTGCCGACAATGGTTGACCGCACAAACGCAAGCAAGCGTGTTGTTGAACAACTTGAAAGCATCTACAACGATACTCTTTTCGGCACTCAGATACACCGTGCTACACAAGCAGTTGAAAGCACAAAACAGCACAAAGCATTATGCTTGATTAAGGGCAGCAAGCTCGGAGAGGAATACATAGCTTGTGCCGATGAATTGTCGAAAAGAATCGGTGCATAATTTACGGAGGAATAACAATGACAGGCTTTAATTTTGGAGCTATGCTCTCACAAAATAATCAGATAAAGCAAATACCGCTTGATATGCTTGTACCGTTTCACAATCATCAGTTTTCATTGTATGACGGCGAACGCAGGGATGATATGGTTGAATCAATCAGAAAAAACGGAGTAATGACTCCGATTGTGTGCAGACCTAATCCTAACGGTTCAGATACATATGAAATTCTCATTGGTCATAACCGATGGAATTGCTCAAAGATAGCAGGACTTGAAACAATACCGGCTATTATTAAAGAACAACTCACAGAAGACGAAGCTCAGACTTATGTTGATGAAAGCAACCTCATTCAGCGAGGATTTAATGACCTTAAAATATCAGAACAGGCAAGAATTATTGCAAGACGATATTCTGAAATGTTTTCTCAGGGAAAGAGAAATGACATCATCAATGAAATTCGTGTGCTTAACGGCGAAGAAACTTCTTCTGGCAACAGCCGTGAAAAGGTTGCCGATGAGTATGGATTAAGTCGGAATACAATTGCAAGACTTGTGAGAATAAGCAAGTTATCTGACGGTATTCTCGGTTGGATTGATAAAGGTCAGCTTGCCGTCAGAGCAGGTGTAGAGTTATCATATTTGACCGCAGATGAGCAGTCGGAATTATTCGAGATTAACTCGGCTGACAATGATATGCTGATGAAAATATCAGAAGCTCAGGCAAGAGATTTAAGAGTTTTGTCAGCTGACGGTGTACTTGATGGGGATGAAATGCTGAAAGTTTTATCTGCTAAAAAGAAAACGCCAGATAAAAAAGTGTCTATCGCTCCGACACTCTACAAGAAATACTTTGCAGGTCTTAGCAATGAGGAAATCGCCGACACAGTTGCAGCAGCTCTTGATATGTTTTTCAAGAGTAAAGAAAAAGGCGATAACAATGACTAAAGCAGTATTATTTCAGCAAAATGGTCAGCCGGTATTGTTTACCGATTATGCGGAATATGATACCGGTACCGGCTATATAGTTGCCGAAAATAAAGAAATAGGATTCTGCTATATTTGCAGAATCCTTGATAAATCAGAAATATTCAATTACAACAAGGCTTTACCTCTTGTAGTCAAAGACAAAGGTTTAAAAGAAGTATCCGTAATGGTTGTAACGGATAAGTATAAGAGTATAGCCGATGCAGAGAAACACTATCCAAAATTGTTAGGAGGAAATAATTATGACAATTGAATTTTTTGAAAAAATGTGCGATATAGATTCCGATAAAACATATGTGAGCAAAGCAAAGCTCAATGGCACAGAGCTTCCGTTGTATGCAGTTGAAGAAAAAATCAATATTTGTAACGAAAAGGAATACAAATACTACAGCTACAATCAGAGAACCAATAACTACAGTATGAGAAGCTTGTTGTGGGACGAGGCTGAATATATTGAATTTTTGTATAATCACAGGACAGATGAGCTTCAGAAGCTGATTGACTCAGGAAAGCTGTACAGAACAGTAATGCAGAGAGTACACAAGGCAAACAAGCTTATTGACAGCACATTGCACGAATGGGAAGCACAGGATGAAGAAATTATTCTTGCAAGAAAGTCAGGAAACAACGAAAAATATCGCAAGCTCCTTAACGGCTTGCGAATGACAGCCCGAACAGAAATTTACAGGGAATATTTGTTCAGATGAGGAGTGTAAGAAATGTTAGTTATAATTAATTGTATTCTCGCTTTAATTTTCTTTTTTGTATTTTTTATAATGTTACATTCAGAGCTACATTCAGAGCCGAGTTTTATTAAACTTGCAATTGTCTTAACAGCACTTCTGATTAATATAGTGTGTGTAGTAACAATTATATCATCTTTTAAATACACAATTGATATTAAACTATCAGATGAAGTAAAAAGTAGCCAGAATATTGTTAATTTTAAAGACAATCGTGATTTACAAGGTGGTTTTTTTATTGGGTGCGGCGAAGTAAATACTGAGCAATACTATTATTATTACTACAAAACTGATAAAGGGAGTTACAAAGCAAGCAAAATTAAGGCTGACGATTGCGAAATAATCTATACTAAGGATACTCCGCACATAGATACTATAGTAAAATCGGCTGACGAAAAAGCAACTGAAAATCCGCTTACTTTTGAACCTCTTTTGTCGCTCAGAATTTCAGGTACAGGAGAAAAGTATAAAATTTATATCCCTGAAGGCTCAATTACAACAGATTTTTCGGTTGATATGAAATAAACAATACTAAGAACAAACATAAAAAATAATTATATAACATCTTCCGCTATTCAGGGTGGGATAAATTTTTCTTGCAGACTATAAAATTAAGATTTCAAATAACCAATAGGAGAGATATTACTTATGGGATATAGAATTAAATCACGCTTTATTTATAAGCAAGTAGGACAAAGACTAAAACAGCTGCGAAATCAAAAAGGTGTTTCTCAGAAAGTAGTTGCAGACTATTTGGGAGTCGACAGAAGTACCTATACTAACTACGAAATGGGAACTACTACAATGACATATGTAACTATACTAATGCTTGCAAGATACTTTTCTGTTGACTTCAATACCTTGCTCTGCTATGACCTTCAAACCCCAAATTAATACAAATAAACGATTGGAAGTGAAAAAATGAACGATAATTCATCTCCAAAAACAGGCTGTATAACACTTATTGCAGTATTAGAACAAATTATATTTATTGAATTAAAGCTGCTTAATGTAATTAATTGGAGCTGGTGGTATGTGTTGTCACCTACACTGATTTATGCAGGTTTATGGTTCATAACCGCAATTATAATATTTTTTACTGACGATTAAGTTAGAGAAAAGAAAGAGGAACGGAAAATGAATATTTGGAACAACTACATAACAAGTGTACGAACCAAAATACAAGTCAAACAGGATAAAAAGTTACTTACTGAAAGACAATGGAAGTTAAAACATTTTGTGAAAATTAATGATAAATGCGGTAAATATTTATGGATTAATGCCTATTGCCCATCTAAGGAGCTTTACTTATGGGACGAGGAAGTCAGACCTATGACTGAAAAAGAGCTTACAAATTACCGTACTGAGGAAAAGGAAAAGCGTGCAGCTCAGGCAAAACGCAGAGAGTTAAAGGCTGAGTATAAGAAAAGACAAGAAATCGGACAAAGTGTATCAGTAAGGAATATTATGAGTACATTAAAAGAAAATGAAATTATAATAGTTGACACTGAAACGACTGGACTCGATTCTGTAACAGACGAGCTGTTACAAGTGTCTATTATTAATTGTGTGGGCAAGACACTATTTAACAGTTATATAAAGCCTGAAAGAACAAAGAGCTGGAACGAAGCTATGGCAATCAATCATATAACTGCTGAAATGGTAGTGAACGCACCGACAGTTTCCGATGTTTATTACGAATTAAACAATATTATAAAGTCGGCAAAAGTCATAATTGGTTACAATGTAGGTCTTGATTTGATGTTCTTGTCTGCCTGTGGCATTGAGAATACTAAAGCCACAACTTTTGATGTTATGAAAATGTTCGCAGACATATACGGTGAATGGAGTGAGTACTATGGTTGTAATAAGTGGCAGACTCTAACTAAGTGTGCCGAATATTACTGCTACGATTGGGGCAGTGAAACAGCACACGATAGTTTAGCGGATTGCAAAGCAACGCTATACTGCTACAAGAAAATTCAAGAACAAAAGATGAAATAAAACAATTAAAGGAAAATATAAAAATGAAAAAAGTTAAAAAAATGATTACTGCTTTAGCAACAAGTATTTTGGTTTTAGGGTGCAACAAGTACAGAAAAAATTACAATTTACAAAAAGGACATCATTGACCTTGCCCCAAACGCCCACGAAGTTTTTATGAGCTATATAATTTGAATAAACAACAAAAAGGCAGATAACATCTTTTTGATGCTATCTGCTTTTACTTTTGTCTTTGTTGTGTTGTGATTGATTTTCTCACTTGTTTAAGGTAAAGTATAAGTCATACTAACGCTCCAACCGAAACAGCAGATGGTATATGTTCAATTATCCACTCATATTCTTTTATATTGCTGTACAAAGCACCTAAATCAGACTGATTATCGCAAAGAATAATCTTTGTGTTGTATGAGCATAAGTCTTTATACATCTTTTTTACGCAGTCTAAAGCAGACTTAGAGCGGAGATATTTCTCGTACTTTGCCATAACAGCATTTGCATATTCTACCAAAACTTCACATTGAGCGGTTACAAGATAATTAGTTTTCATATACATACTCCTTTCAGTCTGAGCAATAATAATTAATTGCAATTTGTTTTATCCGATTGAAAATACTCATTTTCAAATCCGTCAATCATTATGTCAGCCTGCGGATACAGCTTTTGAGCTATTCTGCCCGACAGACTGTCTTTTTCAACACCGTATAACTTGCTGTTTTCACGCAAATCCGAGGGAAGTCTGCCAAAGAAATTACCAATACCCATAGCCGGCTCAAGTATATTTCCGCCTTTAAAACCTGCATTTTGTACAACATTGTAAATGCTGTCAATGATTACGCTGTCAGTAAAAAATGCGTCAAGTACAGATGACCTTGCTGCAGTATATTCGTCAGCAGTAAGCAATTCTTTCAATTCGGAATATTCATTTTCCCACTTGTCATTATCTGATGCAAAAGCATTAGCAAGTCCGCCCCAACCGCTGTAAAGAGAAAGCTGTTTTTGTTCTTCAGGTGTTGCTGTTCTGTTTTCAGCTTCGATTTGTTTTAAAATTTTGATAGCGGTTATATTGTTGCGAAATTTTGTTTTAGCACCCGTAACAGATTCTCTGTCTTCAAGTACATAGTTTTCGTGAGAGGTGATTTCATCAGATGAAACATCTGATACGGGTATACTGTCAAACAAGGTGGGTTGAGAAGTTGTCTGAGCGTGTTCATCTGTATCTCCACCCGTTGCCCACATAAAATTGTTTTTACCTACAGAAGATTTCTCAGAAGTTGACTTTTCGTCATTTTCAAGCTGCATAGCAAGCTCATCAACACTATGCAACTCTGTATTGTTGTTGATTTCTTCTGCTGCACTCTCTTTTTCAGGATATTCGGCAGCCTGTTCTTCTTTTATACTGTTGAATGTATCGTAGAGATATTTGAAATAGTGTGTACCTAAAGTATCCCAGTTGTAAGCTTGAAAAAACTGACTGTTTTGAATTGACACACCATCACTTGTAATCTGAATTTCATAATCATCTGTAATTTCAGCACTATTAAGATTTGTGTAATGGTTTATGAAATGCTTTGCAAGTTCAACATCAATATTATCACCGTTTCTGTATTTTTCAGCAATTTCAGAAATTCCGTCATCAACATTATGCCACGCCTTTTCATAGTCAAAAAACTCGTTGACTATAGCAACTTGCTCATCAAAAGCAAGTAATGGTTTCAATAACTCATTACTACGATTTTCAAATGCAATATCATCTTTAAGCAATTTCACAACATCTGAGTACTGCGGATACTGTTCAAGAAAATCAATCACACCGCCTATACCGTCACCGATATCCTGCCGTTCGGTGTGTTTCGTACCATTCGGCATATTAATAATAAATTTCGTTTTTTCATAACCAAGATGAATATTGTCAAGTTCACCGTTTCTGTATGCTTCTGCAACCGCATTTTCACTGCCGTATTCCTCAATTTCAAGCTGTCTTTGCTCAACCCATTCGTCATCGGCATTTTTCATAAGTTTGTCAAATTCAGAAACAGAGTATGTTTTGCCGTTCTCAAATACCGGACTTTCACTCCAATCACAAGTAATTGTCGGACGAATTATTTCCTGTACAGACTCAGTTTGTTCAGGCTCGTTTATCGGGACGATTTCATTTTCCGAATTAAATTGATTAACAATTTCTTCTGAGCTGACATTCAGAGCACCGGCATAGTTCCTTACCTTAATGTCAAAATTGTTCTGATAAAAATTACGCTCGGCATCGGATTTTGCATTATCAATATGGTATAATGCACGCTTTAAATCCTGCTTAACAACAGAGTTATAATAGTCGTTTTCCGCAAGTGGAACAGTCCTTTGCTCTTTCGGCCCTAATTGTGCAAGCTCCTCATATTTGATATTCACAGTAAATCCTTGTGTTTTAAGAAGTTCAGTATTATCATTCAGTTTAAAATCAGGGAATCCGACTGTATCAACTGAAGAACCGTTAATGTTTCTTGTTGTAGAAACAAGGTCGAGAATATCTGCAACGGTTTTTGCGTTCTCACCTCTGACTTCATAAAAATCACCGACCTTTATAAGTTCTATTTTCCGTACTTCAGGTGATTTGATTTCGGGAACTACTGCAAGCTCAACGAGCTTGTGCTGAATATCTGCATTAAGACCTTCAGCAAATTCCGTACCGCTGTAAAACTTTTTAACGGTGGTTCTGAAGCTTTCGCTGCCGACATCAATTAACCTTTGTTCGCCTGTTGTATCAAGAAAATCAAAGAAGTTGGAATAGTCATTTCCGTATTTTCTGTAGGCTTCTGCAATCAGTTCGTAAGATACTTCGGTAATTACAAACTGACCGCCGGAGTATGCGTCAGGATTATAGTACATATATGTAATACTTTCGACTTCGGACTCTTGAAAATAAAGGGTTTTCTCAAGAGTGTTAAAGTCGGGTAAAGCAGGGGTATATGTACCGTCAGAAATCATACCTTCCACTTCACTTCGTGTAACACCTTTGACCTTAGCTACAAGATTTATAAGAGAATCATAATCACTGCGACTGTATGCACCTATGAAAGTTTGCATTTCCGTAAGCGAAAAAGTATAATCAAGTAAATTGATTGTGTCGTAATCTATACCCATATCAACCATAGCTCTTATTAGCTCGGACTGAGCATAAGAGTAACCTCTGTTTTCAATCAGCTTATCGGCAAGATTTGTATTGATGAACGATTGCTTAATTTCATTGAAATCAGCAATATTTGCAAGAATCAATTCAGAATCAGAAAGACCTGAGTATGTCTTGACAAAATTCATAGATAACATATTTAACTGTTCAGGCTTAAAGTCGGAAGTGTCTTCAAACATCGTACTGAATAAGTCAATCAGCTCCGGGCGGGTGTCGAGCAGCTCAACCGCAGAATTCAAAGACTCCAACTGAGGTGCTTTATAGTGCAGTACCGAAAGAGCATTAAACAGATTTTCCGTATTATCTTCTTCGGAAACTGTTACGCTGCTTTGAACCGTTGCGGACTGCTCATTCTTTTCAACTGCTTTTTCTTTATACAAAAGCTCTCTTTGCTCACGAATTTCGTGAGCAATTGCGTTGATGGCGTCTTTGTATGTATTGTCAACCGTAATAGTTGTATTCTTACCGAATATTCTTCCTGAAAACGGAATATCCTGCTCTGTCAGTCTTTGAGCAACCTTGTACGCAAAGTCAGTATTATATTTGCGATACATCTTATCGCCAATATCATTGTATTTGGCTGTTCCGATGATATTGTTTGTTACATATTTTCTGTTGTTGGAATCGACTATTGAATCATAACTGATATTTAACTTATCAAGATTGGAAACAGTAGCTCTGCCAACCGCAACATACGATTTGTTATTGTTCATATAGCCGCAGTAATTAAGTCCTGCGTTTTCGAGAGCATCGGTTATGCTCTCAAACTGACTTTCAGAAGCTATAATAACCTTTTTATACTGATTCGGAGTGTTGCTGTTCCATATCTCATTACCATATAATTTAATCATTTCATTCACCTTTTAAAGCAAAAGGAGCCGTTACACTAAAGGCAACAGCTCCAATAATATTTATAATTCCTGTTCTTTCGATTTAGTGTTGTTACGCTGTTCTGATTTTGCAATTCTGTCAGCATTTTGCTTTATCTGATTGCGAGAAATCAAGGACTTTTTCTGTTGCTTCGGTTGTTTTTCGGCATTATGTTCCGCCTTATCAAAAATAATTTCACCGTCACCGTTAAATACCTTTTCAGGATTCACTTTAATTGTGTTGAGCTGCTGAAAACCGTTCTTGTAGCCATTTGCATATGTAACAACTAACTGTATTGCATTACTGTTACGAGCTTCTTTTAAAGATTCGGCAACGCTGTTAATGAACTTATCACCATGCAACCCTGTTGATTTGTACATCAATTCACCGTTTTGATTTTCAAAAAATTCAACATTTTTAATCTTTCCGAATTCAACTGTATATTCTTTGTCAATTGCTCCCGAAAGGCGATTTTCCGTAAAATAATTTCCGAAATCAGTAAAATTCTCATATACCGTGAATCTTGTACTGTCATTATCAGATGACTTATCTTCAGATATTACTTCAGGTTCTTTGTTTTGAGTTTTTGCCACTTTGTCATACTCCTCTTGCTTATTGCCGTTGTTGATGATACCGTCAATGCTGTCATAATCATCTTCGATTGACATTTCAGCATTTTTAAGATAGTTTTCTTCGAAAATAACTTTTGCAGTTGAATTTATAATCGTATCAGCCTGCTTTTTTAAAGCCTGTGGATTGTTTGTAAACTCATCAACAATGTTCTGACAGCTCTTGCTGATAATATTGTCAGCTTCCTTATCGGGCATAGTTTTAACCAATTCAAACTTATCTGACCACTCATTAAGAGCCTTGAGCTTGTGTATCAGCTTTTCTTTCTTGTTGGTGAGCTTGTCGATTTGTTTTCGCAGTTTGAGTTTTTCGGACATATAATGAGTTTGACCGTATGCTTTTAGTGCAACATCAAGTTTGCTCTGAGTATTATCAAATTTTTCAGAGGTTGTCCTCATTGCCATCGTCCTGTATTCCTGCATACCTTTGACAAAATTTTCTTTCCTGCCGTCAGGGGATTTCATATTGTCAAGAAATTTATTGATTTTTTTGCAGTTATCAGCACGGCTTTGCTGCTTCAAAATCTTCTGCTCATTCGATTTGATATTTAGCTTATGAGAATGGATTTTCTCATTGATATTTACTATTTTCTGCCGCCTTTCAGCCGACAGAACAGACAATGCCTTATACACAGGTATTGGTACAACATTTCTCATTGATTCAACCGTTGAAACAAATTCGGCACTGCGAACCTTTTTTATGTTGAGCTTTTCAATTTTTGCGTTGAGCTTATCGTTTTTAAGGTTAAGCTCATCAAGCTTAAGATTGCACCTGTCATACAGCCTTGCAAAAATCGGTATTGAAAATTCTTTGCTTTTCGTTTGGTCAAGCAATTCAGGTTCGGATTTTGTCTGTTCGGGTTGGAGATTGTCATTATTGACTTCTTCATCTCGCTGTTTTCTTTCATCGGTATTTGGATTATTATCAAAATCATTTGTAATATCAGGCATTTTACTTCCTCCTTCGTTTATTTTTTATGGAAACAGCAATTACTAAAATTGCCAAAATTGCGGTTATAACAATTACTGCAATAATAAAATCAAAACTTCCGTTATTGTTGTTTTCGGTTTTTGTTGCCGTATCAGATGCAGCTGTATCCTTTACTCTTTCAGCAGTCACAATAAGTCTGTGACTGTTTACACCGTATGGATAACAAGTTATAAGACTTAATAGGTCTTTTTCTTCGTCAACTGACAGTAACGATATGTTGTCGGGCTTAACAATGTTTTTTGCTGTTACAGCATAGGTAAGCGTTTCATCAAGGACGGACACCTTGATTTCATCACCGATTTCAAGCTCGTTGAGATTGTCAAAAAACACTTGCGTTGGATAACCCGTGTGAGCTGAAAGCACCGAATGATTTCCTATACCGCCAATCGGAAACGCTGTATTTGGCAGATGAGCAACACCTTTTTCCAACACTTTGTCTGTATCACCGTGGTAAATCGGCAGTTTAACATTGATTTTTGGTATATCAATGTAACCTATAAGTCCATCGCCAAAATTAAGAATATCGTCATATCCGTCAATCACGCTGTCTGTATCGTAAGAAAAGCCTTTGACAAGCTCTGACAAATTGTTGTTATATTCAGCAGCAGCCGACAAGTACTGTGACCTGTCGGCTGCTGAAATGCTGTCAAGAGATGCGGCATAATTGTTAATTGTGGATGCGGCGAAAAAACTATTGACAGCATTTGATACAGAAGGGTACAGCACAAGGCAGAGTGATGCAGTCATAAAAATTATTCCTATTATCAAGGTGCATTTGCTTCTGCATTTTTTCAATGTGTGTACTCCTTTCTGTTATCTGTTTAATTGTTTTAATTGAGTAAAATTACTTATTTGTAGCTTTTACTCTTCTGCGAATGAGCAATGTTGCAATACCGCCGAGTGCAAAAGCTGTGCCGAGAATGTAGAACATAACTGTTCCTGCTCCACCTGTCTGCGGTACAACAACTTTTGTATCCTTAACATCAACGCTTGCTGTACCGTCTGTCGGGCAGTTTGTGATGTATGAACCGTCAACAAATGTTGCACCGTATGTAACATCAATAGTTACCGGAATAACCTTACCGTAGATGTTGTAGCCTGTAGGAGCTTTTGTTTCGACAATATAATATTTACCGCTTGCAAGCTTAATTTCTTCTTTACTTGTGTTGCAGTAAGTAACCTTGCCTGTCTTGTCTGAAACACCGCTTGCAATTGCGTTAGTAAGAGCAGTTGCATCCTCTTCTGTTTTAAAAAGGCTGAATTCTGCACCTTCGAGAGCCTTGCCGGCTGTATCTGTCTTGTTAGTTGTTACTGCAAAAGTGTAAACATAAACTGTATTACCGTTTACTTCTGATTCAACACCGTTCTTGTTAGAATAAACGAGCTTTGTTTCTGTATTTGGGTTGCCTGTCTTTCCTGTTACAGCGTACTTATTGAGCTTTGCTGAATAAGTTACAGATGTATAAGTAACACCCTTTGCATAAAAGTCATTTTTCTGAAGGTAAGTGTTTGCAATTGATACATTAAAAGTTGTAGCCTTGCCGTCTACCTCGGATGTTACATTGAGAGCATATTCAGTTGAAGCAAGGTCAGCAACCTTACCGCCCTGTGCGTTTAGAAGTGCAACCTTTACGCTGTCTTTATCAAGAGTAAGTCCTGCTGACATCTCATCATATACTGTATATGATTTAAGCTTCATTTTAGAAGAACCGGCTGTTGATGACTTGATTTCAAAATTCACTGTATCACCGAGTGAAACATCGGTATAGTTTGTGTTGTCCTTAGTGCTGTTTGTGATTGTCTTTCCAGTAACTACATCACCGTCATTAACCTTAGTTGCAAGGTCAATAGCTTTATATGTATATACCCAACCGTTGTTATAATACGGAAGTGCTATTACGCTGTTTGTAACACTTTTTACACCGGCAGGATAGTTTGTTGCCTTGATATAGTACATTCCCTGAGCAAGTCCTGAGAATGTTTTTGTAACAGAAGTTGCTGATGTAGTAAATGTTCCGACCGTTGAAGCGGTTGACGGAATTGAAGAAAGACCGTCAAGAGCGGAAAGAACACTTGAAGTTTTACCGCTCAAAATCTCATCAGATATTGAAGGAATAAGTGAATCATAGCCTGTCTTGTATGGATTTTCAGTAGTTTTGAGTTCTGCCACCTTGTACACCGTGAATGTATATCCGGGCTTAGAACAATTGAGCGTGAATGAAACCTTCTTTGTTTCATCAAGAGCACTTGCGTTGGTTGCAGCACTTGCAAATGGGATTGCAGTAAATACCATCATAACGGCAAGTACCATAGCTGTCATAATTCGTGTGATTTTCTTTTTCATTTTTGATTGTCCTTTCTGTTTTTGAATTTTTTATTTTTACTACCTTTACGGTAGTCATAGAAGAAGATTATTGCCATTGCTCCGAGTGCCACGGCAACGAAGTAAAACGGAGCAATTCCACCGCCGCCTGTTTGGGATAACACGGATTTGTTATCGGCAACGGTTAAAGACATGTTAAGTGTGTTTTCATTGTCGGCTGAAATTGTAAATTCAACCTTTTTACCGTATGGCATATAGCCTGACGGAGTTACAGATTCGACGAAATAGTAATCACCTACCGGCAGTTTACTGATTGATAAAGTACCGTTTGTTGCCATACAGTCAGTTGCAGATTCAGATTCAGATCTGTACATATAACTACCTGTGCCGTTTTGAATACAGCTGACGGGTGTGTCATCTGACTTGTAGAGCTGCCAACCTGATCCGCCAAGAGCTTTTGTGCCGTCTGTTTTTGTGAGCTTAACCGAGCCTGTTTTTACAGTATTTTTGATACTTGCAAAGGTTACGGTATCAGTATCAAGCGTGACGGTTACACTACGTGGCTTATTGTACTTATACGGTAAAGAATAAGTGCCGTCATCGTTCAGAACACCGAGTTCTGATACCTTATATTTGAGCAAATCGTCATTGCTGTTATAAATCGGCAAGTCTGAGATTTCAGGACTTAAACCCTCAAGGTCGGTGATGACTTTTTCATTAAACCCTGTTTCAGCACAGCTTATCTCAAAATACAAACCGTCAACAACATCATCTTCAGATGTTTTTTGTACCTGTAGCGATCCTGTTTTTACGGTGTTCACACAATCGTATGTATAGTTGTATTCATCGGTATCATAGATTGTAAATTCGGCTGCCTCTTGCACTTCATAACGGCTCGGAAACTTGTATGTTCCGTCTGACTGTTTAATGCCGATTTCGGTCAGTCTGTAGGTGATTGGAAAAGCATTTTCATCAACTACATACGGCAGAATTCCGTCAATTTTATTACCGTTTATGTCATAAAATTGCATATTATCTGTACTTGCTTTACCGTTTTTGTCGGTAGTCAAAACGATACTTGTAATCTCGTTTCCGTCTGCATCGTAAGCCATAGGAGTAGGGATAAGGTCATCACCGTATTTTCGCTCATCGTCAAAAGATTCGAGCTTAAAACTCAACCCCTCGATAACTCCGTCCTCGGAAGTCTTATTGATGTTAATACTTCCTGTTGCAGGAGCGTTGTAGGCGGAATAATTAAGAATAGATGTTGTTCCGTATTTGTTGGCAGTCATACACTCTGATTCAGCCTTTCCAAGGTAATTGTCAGGAATATAATAACTGTTTCCGCCGAGAAAACCTTTTTCAACAATCTTATATTTTATAGGGATACAAATCGCTGAATTCGGAACGGTCAGACAGCTTTTGAGTTTATAACCGTATCTGTTGTAATAGTTAGCTGTACCGCTTGAATCTGTGACAATATCCCCATAGTATTTACCGTTTTCATTCTGTACCTCGAACCACACACCCGATACATTACCGTTGTATGAGGTCTTTTTAACTGTTAAATCCGTTTCGGGAACTGTGTTTTGAAACCTGAATGTAACGGTTTTGCTCTCGTCAAGTGTAAATGACTTACCGTTAGCGTTGGATTTTGCTTCTGATGATTTGCCATAGTAGTATCTTGAATAAGCATTCTCACAATTGCTGAATACAGCATTTGAAATACCTTCATAATATGAGCCTTTGTAGCTGATTGCATTTTCTTTCTTTATCGTCCAAGTGTAACCGCCATAGCTGTGAGCACCCAAAGTAGTCTTAAAGCCAAGCTCTTTGACGGTATAGGTTATCTTGTTGCCTTTATCGTCATAGACACGCAATTCTTTGACTGTTGCTTCACCGTTTTTATCAGTTGAAACTGCGTTGTACTCGTTGCCGTGGCTATCTGATATTGCAAACCACAAATTTGATACGATACCGTCAGTCGATGACTTCTTGATTTTGAGGTCAGCTTTTACGGCATCTTCATAAATCGTCTGAATAACGGCTGTTTCAACGGTTGAGTTTTCCTCATTTGCAATGACGGGATAAACAGTATCGTCAAGCTCATAACCTGTCGGAGCGGTTTGCTCTTTAATGTAGTATGTTTTGCCGACATCTACGCTGTCAGAGAAAACACCTTTACCGTTTTTGTCGGTCACAAGTGTACTTACTGCTGTCTGCTTACACTCTGCATCAGCGTACAAGCCATATGCAGCATTTGCGACACCAACACCCGATTGATTAAGTTTGTGTATGCCGATATATGCCTTTGCAGGCATTTCATCAATCGGTACATTGATAGGTGTGTTTGTGTCTTTTGCTATCTCTGCAATTTCTTCACTAATGTGTCTGTAAAATACAACATCACTTAGCGAATATCCTTCGGGAGCTTTTTCTTCTTTAATTACAACAGTTCCAACAGGTAATGCTGGATTACCAGTATTCGTTGCAAAATAAAAATCATCCGAATTATAGCCTTCTGCAAGAAATCTCTTATTAAGGTCACAATATCCGTTTGAGTTTGTTTCAATATACCAAGTCCTTTTAAGGTTTTTGCTGTCAAGAGCAGGAGCGGTATCACCGGGTTTGACATTGTAATCTTTGTCAATCTCTTGTGCGTAGTATTCAATGCTGAAAACCGCACCGCCAAGACCTTGACTTGTCGTTTCACCTGTAATTGCATTCTTTTTTTGTAACAAAATACCGACAGGGTCATTCACCGGATTATCTTGTGGCTCGGTTTTTTTGTCAGACAGCCTAACTGCTTTAAATATTGCATAGCCGTTGCTGTCTTTTTTCCCCGAACTCACAAATGTATATACAGTTTTGTCAAGCTCATAGCCTTTTGGTGCTTTGGTTTCTTTGGCATAGTAAGAAGCTGATGCGTCAACATATTTACTGTAACTGCCGTAACCACTTGCATTTGTTGTAATACTGCCGATTTTTTTGGTACAAGCATTGTCTGTGTATATGCCATACTCAGCTCCCGACAAGCTGTAACAACCGTTGCCGGCTGTAAGCTCTGTGTTTGATGATGATTTTTGAAGTTGCAGCTTGACAACATCCGGAAATGTCAACTTAACATATCCGTCTTTAACTGCATAATTAGAACCCTGAGCAAAAGTCTGATATGATGCATAGTTATCACTTGTAATTAAATACAAACTGTTTTTGCTCTTGATTCCATATTCCTTCAAAAAAGAGTTTTTCATTGTCACATTAACTGTCGTACCAAGATTTTTGGAACAAGTGAATGTAATCTTATTTCTGCTTACGCTGACCTTAACATTTGAATTGCTGACGATTACATCGGATGCTTTTGTTACTGAAGCGGTACCGTTCTTATCAGTCAAAGTGATTGAGTACTGTCCGTTTGATTGATTATATGACATTTGATACGACTTCGCAGAACTGAGTGATGATGCTGTATATGACGGATTACGCACCGACTTTTTGCACCAAGACACCATATTGTTATATGCTGTTGTAACATTTGCTACAGTAGTTTCAGCTGAGCTTGTCGCAGTCATAGTATTGGCAGGAGTAAGCAACGGTTTTCCGGATACGGCATCAAAGGTTGAAGCATTTCTCTTGCCGGCTACAATCTCGAAAATTAACAACTGTGTTGCGTAATAGTAATGTACCTTATTTTTTGACGGAGATTCAAAACCTCCGAACCCCCAACTTAGGATCAGATTAACTGCGTTCTGTTGTGCAGAGCTTAACTGTTTCCAAGCTGCTGATTGAGATGTACTTTTTACAGTAGCAGCACTTGTTAATTCAGATGCTTTATCCGGTTCAATACAGTACGCTCTTTGTGTGTAGTCTGAAAAATTCAAGGTTTTTCCGGATGGAGCAAAAAAGTGAACTCCGAATACTTCACCGCCGGCATATTCCTGACTGTGAGCTTTGCCGTTTGCATCCGTGTATGAGTATTTTGCTGTTTTTTTGTAATAAAAGCCTTTACCGTCCTTTCCTCGGGTGCCTTTAGTAACAGTAGCAGCACTCACAGGAACAATACTAAACATTGAAATGATTGTAATTACACATAGAATAATTGACATTATTCGTATGAATTTTTTTGACATAGTTTACTCCTTTCTAAATATTTGAATGTAGGTTAAATACAAACATAAAGGAGTATCTCTTGCGAGATAACATTTCTTCATAGCAGTTACCTCTCTTTTAATTTTTCTCTAAATTCATATTCCCATACACTTTCCATATACTCATCTGCTTGTCCGGCTACAACAAAGCACGGATAGGAAAATGTTGTTAAAATTAACAAGAAGCAGTAAATAAATAATATTGTCATAAAATAAAATCCTTTCTTCAGTAAAAAATGAAAACTTATATCGTATTGCCACTATAGTATTTTAGTAGTAATATCTATTACTTTTCTTGATAAATTACCCCTGACTGGCTCTTGATTTATGAAATTAGTAATGAAGAACTTATTTTGTATCTGACAAGAACCGGAACACACAGCGATTTATTTTAAGTTTCTTAAGACAAGGCAATTTTTTGCCTTGTCTTTTTTTACTATCCAACAATGTTAAGGTCATATATGTAGTTAAGGTCAACGGCTGTTGATATGCCGTTAATTCTGCCGGTTTCAGAATACTGCCACACATCACAAGTGATTGACGGCTTTATATACCATTCTGCGTTCCAAATGGAAATGCCGTTATTTTTTAAGGTTGTGCGATTGAGCAGATAGTCATAAACGCTTGCTGAGGAATACACACCCGATTTAAAGCCGTTGCTTTTGAGTTTGTTACAGAAATTGACTGCCATTTTTGTATAATTGCTGTTGCTTGTACTCATTGCAGGCTGATATTCCATATCGTAGTAAACAGGAAGTTCAAACTTTTTACCCTTGATACAACTAAGGCAAGCATCTGCTTCTGCTGTTGCCGTTGACGGTGACATTGCATAGCTGAACCAATATGCTCCGACTTTAAGACCGGCGGATTTTGCGTTTTTGTAGTTTGTTTCAAACATATTGTCTTTTTGGCTTTTTTCTTTACAGTAGCCTGCACGGATAATCACATAGTTATAACCGGCTGATTTTACCTTGTTAAAATCTATTGAGCCTTGCCAAGTTGATACATCAATACACTTTGCGACACTTCCCGAAACAGTCAGCTTGCACGATGCGGTTTTTCCGTTGTAGGTTTTGTATGTGATTGTTGCTGTTCCTTGAGATTTAGCGGAGATTTTTCCGGTTGAATTAACCGTTGCAACATATGTATTACTGCTTGTCCAAGTACTGCGATAACTGTATGCGTTATTGTTGAGCGTAGCTTTAAGCGTTTTACTCTGTCCGACTTTAAGGGTTGCAGATTTATTAGAAACAGTAACCCTTGAAGGTGCAGATTTGACTGTTACCTTACAAATCGCTTCCTTGCCATTGCTGAGCTTACATCTTATCGTAGTAGTGCCGGCTGTTTTTGCAGTAACAAGACCGCCTGACTTTTGGACGGGAGCAATTGCGGTGTTATTCGAGTAATAAAGTCTGTAGTAGGCTGCTGTATTGTTCGGAATACTGCTGTTCAAGTCATATTTTTCACCAACACCTAAAGTAATACTTGTTTTATTAAGTGTGATACTGTCAGCAAGTTTTTTGACTGTTACGGTACAGCTTGCAGTCTTGCCATTGCTGAGCTTACATCTTATCGTAGTAGTGCCGGCTGTTTTTGCAGTAACAAGACCGCCTGACTTTTGGACGGGAGCAATTGCGGTGTTATTCGAGTAATAAAGTCTGTAGTAGGCTGCTGTATTGTTCGGAATACTGCTGTTCAAGTCATATTTTTCACCAACACCTAAAGTAATACTTGTTTTATTAAGTGTGATACTGTCAGCAAGTTTTTTGACTGTTACGGTACAGCTTGCAGTCTTGCCATTGCTGAGCTTACATCTTATCGTAGTAGTGCCGGCTGTTTTTGCAGTAACAAGACCGCCTGACTTTTGGACGGAAGCAATTGCGGTGTTATTCGAGTAATAAAGTCTGTAGTAGGCTGCTGTATTGTTCGGAATACTGCTGTTTAAGTCATACTGTTCACCAACACCTAAAGTAATACTTGTTTTATTAAGTGTGATACTGTCAGCAAGTTTTTTGACTGTTACGGTACAGCTTGCAGTCTTGCCATTGCTGAGCTTACATCTTATCGTAGTAGTGCCGGCTGTTTTTGCAGTAACAAGACCGCCTGACTTTTGGACGGAAGCAATTGCGGTGTTATTCGAGTAATAAAGTCTGTAGTAGGCTGCTGTATTGTTCGGAATACTGCTGTTTAAGTCATACTGTTCACCAACACCTAAAGTAATACTTGTTTTATTAAGTGTGATACTGTCAGCAAGTTTTTTGACTGTTACGGTACAGCTTGCAGTCTTGCCGTTATATGTTTTGGCTGTAATCTTTGACGTGCCGACACCGACAGCAGTTATTTTGCCGTTTGAATCAACCGTTGCAATTTTTTTATTGCCTGTTGAAAATGTAACCTGAGATAAATTACCATTTGTCACAGTTGTACTTAAAGCATAAGATTCTGTTGTACCTAAGACTATATCCGTTTTATTCAGCTTAATGCCGGTCGGTACAGTAGTAGGCTTTGAAACAGTTGTAGGCTCTGTTGTTGATTCTGCTGTTGTCGGTTGTTCTTCTGTTGGCTCTTTAATCAGACCTACGATAATCTTCTGTACAAGTGTTGAATCAACAACGGTAATCACACCGTCTTTATTAAGGTCATACAGCTTAATTTGTTTTTCATCAAATGTTGTCATACCTACAACATTCTTCTGAATAAGCGTTGCATCTTCGATTGAAAACTTTTTGTCTGTGCTTACTGCTCCTGCACCGAAAGCACATATGCTTACAAGCAAAGCAGCTGTCAAAGTACTTAACAAAATCTTCTTTTTTATCTTCATAACTTCCTCCTTAAAGGGTTCTATATATATTCCGCAAAATTTGCGGTTTGTCACCCTAAAAATCAAAAAAATTTTTTTTGAAATTTCTTTGAAATTCGGCGATATTATTCGCAAAAAGAAAAATGCTCCGTTCAGGAGCATAAAAAATGGCATAAAAAAAGACAGAACCGAAGCTCTGTCTGAAATTTGTTATGTAGTTTTATCGTCCCTTGCTCTTATCCTAAGAGTGTGGGGAGTGTTTCTTATGACGCACGCTCGCAAATTACATAGTAACGGTCAAATCCGCCGTTACCGTCGCTTATGCAGGTGAACATTGTGAGCAAATCTTTGCCATTTTTAATATAGCAATCTTCCGATTCATTTGGCTTATTCACCTTTGTTTCAACAACTTTGTAATCTATGGTGTCCCAATAGTTTGTTATTGACACCTTATCGCCCATTTTCAGATTACGCAGATTATCAAAGAAAATTCTTCCGACATATCCCGTGTGACCTGCAAGAACAGTGTTCGTATTATTGCCGCCAATCGGCAATGAGGTTGCACTCATATGTGCCGCACCGTAACTCATATTAGCACTGTTAGCACCGAGATAAATCGGCAGTCGCATACCGATTGTTTTGGCAGAAACATATCCGTAAATACCGTCACTTATGCCGTAGTTGCTGAGATTTATCGCAGCCTGAAAGTAAGTATCGTTGCGGAACATTTCATACTGACTGCTTTCAAGCTTTTTATTGTAGGCAACGCTGTCCTTAAAAAGTCGGTCAAGGTCAACTTTGAACACAACAGGCTGTTTTGAAGTACGCTTGCCGTCCTTGTCAACCTTGTATCCCTCTTTGTCAACCTGTCCGTCCTTCACCGCCTGTTCAAAAGAGCCGTCCTCAGCTTCTTCAACACGGGTGTCAAAGCCGTCAGCCTCACCGTTTGAAATCTGTGTTCCCACAAAATTTGATATGGGAGGAAATGCCACAAGACCTATTCCGACAACAAGCATAACGATTGCAACAACTGTCAGTATCTTTTTAAGCATCTGCATCACCGCAGTTCGCAGTTAAATCAATAATACTCAACTTTACCACAACCCGAGCACTTTCTGCCGACTACTTCGGTTTTGGTTTCGTAGTGAGATTTTTCGGGTACAGTTACCGTCTTTGTGCCAACTTGAATATCTCGCCACTCATTGTGATAGTTACTGTTACATTCAAAAATGTGTTCAAGATTGTCTGTAATATCCGCACCGCATCTATTACAAATAGTTCTATCGTGTTTCTCGTAAATCGGCTCTTCGTAGGTATAGGCTTCCTTATCCACAACCTTTACTTTTGTTTCTTTAGTTACATTTTGCCAAGTGTGAGTATGCTCTTCGGAAAACATTTCAACTTTACCACAACCCGAGCACTTTCTGCCGACTACTTCGGTTTTGGTTTCGTAGTGAGATTTTTCGGGTACAGTTACCGTCTTTGTGCCAACTTGAATATCTCGCCACTCATTGTGATAGTTACTGTTACATTCAAAAATGTGTTCAAGATTGTCTGTAATATCCGCACCGCATCTATTACAAATAGTTCTATCGTGTTTCTCGTAAATCGGCTCTTCGTAGGTATAGGCTTCCTTATCCACAACCTTTACTTTTGTTTCTTTAGTTACATTTTGCCAAGTGTGAGTATGCTCTTCGGAAAACATTTCAACTTTACCACAACCCGAGCACTTTCTGCCGACTACTTTGGTTTTAGTTTCATAGTGCGATTTTTCGGGTACAGTTACAGTCTTTGTGCCGACCTGAACCTCTACCCATACATCGTGGTAAGATACTGGTTCTCCATTTAATGCGTGTTGTTTATTATGAGCTGTACAGTTATCTGTAATATCAGCTCCACACACTTTACAGATAGTCCTGCCTTGTTTTTCATAAACCGGCTCTTCGTAGGTATAGGCTTTCTGATCTACTACTTTTACTTGTGTAGCCTTGGTAATATCCTTCCAGCTATGAGTATGCTCCGCAGGAGCTGATAAAGTAGTTACGGTAAAGCCCTTTGAATTGTATCCGCTTGTAAACTTGTTTGCTGATGAATTGATACATCTGACTGTGTAGGTATATGCTGTTTCGGCATATAAATTTGTATCGGTAAATGTAGTGCTTGTTGTATCAAACAATCTTGACCAACCTTTTTCACCCTTGCGATATACACGGTACTTTTCGGCACCGTTCACCTTGTCCCAATTTAAAGTTACACTGTTATATGTTGCCTCTGTTTTTGAAATCTTAGGAGCAGATACATATTTAATTGACTTGCCTGTGCCGTTGTAACCGCTTGTGAATCTCTTTGCATCTGCACTAATGCATCTTACGGTATATGTATAACTCTTGCCCGATGAAACGGCTTTGTCTGTGTATGAGGTTGAGGTTGTGTCGGCAAGCCTTGTCCAGCCCTTACTGCCTTTGTAGTAAACTCTGTACTTTTCAGCACCGTTTGATTTGTTCCAACTGATTTTTGCACCGCCGTTTACGCTCTCAGCTTTGGTAATCTTCGGAGCTGAAATATATTTTACAGTTTTGCCCTTTGAATCGTATCCGCTTGTGAACTTAGTTGCAGATGAGTTGATACATCTCACGGTGTAGGTGTATGTCTTGCCTGATGAAACCTTACTGTCTGTGTATGAGGTTGAAGTTGTGTCTGTAAGCCTTGTCCAGCCCTTACTGCCTTTGTAGTAAACTCTGTACTTTTCAGCACCGTTTGATTTGTTCCAACTGATTTTT
>CDYT01011546.1_pt1 | contig 44888 bp, 46 predicted proteins | sample 557541 | NCBI WGS metagenome assembly CDYT01 (sample SAMEA3182060, study PRJEB8094) | gut metagenome | biome: human; feature: gut; material: Stool; isolation source: human stools | place: Canada | collected 2013-01-15
GATTCATGGCGAAGCCATGTACACCGCACCTGATTACCCGCAAGGGGTATGCCACATCCGTAAGGCAGCAAAGCTGCCAACGGCTGTGCAATCCGCAGGCTGCGCAGCTCTTCGAGCCGCAGACTGCCAATGTGCGGGGGCGAGGGGGAAGGCCCCTCGTCCTTTCTCTCGGGGGGTGTAAAGGGGGATACTCTCTTTCGAGAAAGAGAGTATCCCCCTTTTACGCACTCCCGCACGGTGCGGGAATCGTCCTCCTGCACCAGTGCAGGAAAAAAGCACTTTTACGCCTCCGGCGTCAAAATCCCTTTCTCTGTAACCAGCATCGTGCAGCGCATATCATGCTCCTCGACCGGCACCTCGGGCGACATGAGCTGCTCGCGGCAGATGAGCACCGTCGGGCAGTGGAGCTGCGGCAGCAGGCGGTCATAGTACCCGCCGCCCTGACCGAGACGGCGGCCCTTGCGGTCGAACGACAGGCAGGGCACGACGGCGAAGTCGATGTCCGCCGCGGTGACGAGCGCGCAGTTCTTTTTCGGCTCTAAAATGCCGTAGGCGCCCGCCTCCAGGTCGTCCATCGAACGCACGACGCATAGGTCGATGGCATGCTCGGCGGCGCAGCGGGGCAGGATCAGCGTCTTGCCCGCGGCGATGGTCTCGTTCATAAAGAGCGAGGTGTCGATCTCCTTTTCGGTGCCGGCAAAGGCGAAGACGACTTTCGCGCTCTTGTACTCATCGAGCGCGAGCAGGTGGCGGCAGATGGCCTCGGAGCTCTCGGCCTTGTAGACGGGGTCGAGCGTGCGCTCTTTCTTGCGGATAAAGGTTCTCAGTGCTTTTTTCTCTTCAATCACAGACATGGGAATGCCCCTCCTGATGCTTTCAAAATTTATCGTTCCTATCGTAGCAAAAAGCGAGGGAAAAGGCAAGCTGCCGAAGAAAGTAAAATAATATCCCGCCGCGCTTGTCAAAAGAAATTGACAGCAATTTTTAATTTTGTTATCCTAATCATGGATAGGAACGCGGATGACCGCGTCGATCAGAGGAGGAATTTTTACCATGGCTATGCTGCTCAAGGGAGCCGAGGTCGCCAAGGCGCTGACCGAGGAGCTCCATGCAAAGACGGAAGAACTGAAGAAAAACGGCGTAGAGCCCTGCCTTGCCATCCTGCGCGTCGGCGCGCGCGAGGACGACCTGGCCTACGAGCGCGGTGCGCTGGGGCGCTGCGAAAAGGTCGGCGTCGCCGTCCGTCAGGTCGTCCTGCCTGAGGATGTGACGCAGGAGGTGCTGATGGAGAACATCCACGCGCTGGGCGCGGACGAGAAGGTCCACGGCGTGCTGATGTTCCGCCCGCTGCCGGGGCACCTTGATGACGAGGCGGCGCGCGCGGCGCTCGACCCGAAAAAGGACATGGACGGCATCACCGACGGCTCCATGACCGCCGTGTACGCCGGCACCAAGGGCGGTTATCCCCCCTGCACCGCCGCGGCCTGCGTGGCGCTGCTCAAGCACTACAACATCCCCATCAAAGGCAAGCGCGTCGTCGTTATCGGCCGCAGCCTTGTCATCGGCAAGCCGGTCTCTCTGCTGCTGCTCGCCGAGCATGCGACCGTGACCATCTGCCACAGCCGCAGCGAGAATCTGCCCGAGATCTGCCGCGAGGCCGACATCCTCGTCGTCGCCGCCGGTAAGGCCGGTATGGTCGGCGCGGAGAGCGTGCGCGCCGGTCAGGTCGTGCTGGATGTCGGCATCCACGTTGGCGCGGACGGCAACCTCTGCGGCGACACCCGCTTTGCCGAAGTTGAGCCGGTCGTCGAGGCTATTACCCCCGTGCCTGGCGGCGTCGGCACCGTGACGAGCACGATCCTCGCAAGCCATGTCGTCGAAGCGGCGGAGCGCGCGGCGAACCAGTAATTTTCGCAATTCAACCCAAATAGAAGAGAAAGGAAACCAGCGGACAAGAGAACAGGAGGGAAGTCATGGGACTTTACGATTCCGTTGACCGCGGCAAGCCGAAGCCCAAGCGTTTGACCGGCCCCATCGCGCTCTGCTGCGCGCTGTTTCTGCTGTTCGGCGGCCTGACGTACTGGGCCTGTCACTACCAGTTCCGTTTTCATGCCTTTATCTCCGATTTGACGGACAGCACGCGCGATGCGCGAAGCACAGAGACGTTTCGCGTCACAGTGAACGGAAGCGAAACGGACGTATCGATCGACGATCTCAGTGACCTTTTATACCTTATCGACAAGGCCGGCGCGGGCCGCACCGCCGCTGCGCCGGAGGAGACGCCCTACGCCGTGATCGACTACGGCGACGGCTCGACGCTTGAGATCTGGAAGGTCGAGCTCATGAATCCGTCCAACGACTGGACGGAGGGGCCGTTTTTCCGCTACACGGACGCGAAGGGGAAGTCGTATGGCTACGACACGGACCAACTCCGCTGGGAAAGTGTCGTTCGGCTCTTGGGAGAGTGAAGAAAGGGAGCACCCGCAGGGGTGCTCCTTTTTTTGCGCGCTCTCCAGCGCGCGGAGATTTTGCTGCCCGAAAGGGCTGCTTCTGTCCCTGCACCGTGCAGGGGGCGAGTCAAAGGGGTCATTCTCTTTCGCAAAAGAGAATGGCCCCTTTGGAACCCCAAGAGAAAGGACGAGGGGAGGCCCCCTCGACCCCCGACATTGCGGGTCTTATTCTTGAAAGACTGCACGCGCTGCGCAGTGTGGGTGCGGTGTACATGGCTTCGCCATGAAGCTTCTGCGAGTCGTTGCCGTTCGCAACCGCGCCTTACTATCGTGAGGCGCGAGTGATGTTCGCATCGGCGGCAGACTGCGTGCGGAATGCGGCATTGCTGCGCTCGCCGCATTGAGCAGTGCTCCGTTAGACGGAAATTAGGCTGCACTTCTACAAGATGGGCAGAGCGGCAGCGGATAATAGGAGTAAGTCAGATCGTATAGCAGAACTCAACGCGGCAACGCCGCGCGCGGGCAGTGCAATCTTGCAGCTCTTCGAGCTGTTCGCTTGCAATGAAAGCCTTTCTCTTGGGGTTCCAAAGGGGGTATTCTCTTTTGCGAAAGAGAATATCCCCTTTGACCCTGCCGCCCGCAGGCGGCATTTCTTTCGCACCTGTGCGAACAAGGGGAGCCTTTCTTTGAAAAAGAAAATCTCCCTCTTGACAATATCGATATTCGATAATATACTCTCCTCAAGAATATCGAATATCGATAAAAGGAGGCCGACAATGGCGCGGGAGAAATTCAGCACGCTGACCGAGCAGATGTTTTACATCCTGCTGTGCCTGCGCGAGGAGTGCTGCGGCATGGACGTGATGGCGCGCGTGAACGAGTTGACGGGCGGGCGCGTGGCCGTCGGCCCCGGGACGCTCTACAACCTGCTCGAGCAGTTTTTGGCGGCGGGGTACATCGTCGAGACGCGCGCGGAGGGGCGGCGGCGCAGCTATCAGCTCACAGCGGAGGGCGAAACGCTGCTGCAAAACGAGGTGGAGCGCCTGCAAGCACAGGTGCGGGACTACGAGAAGCTATTTGAGAGATAACGCCCTATCGTGGGCGGCGAGAAATGAGAGAAAGCGAGGTTTTTCTGATGCGCAACACCAAACGGGAGCTGAATCCCTATTCTTTTTACGACACCGAGGGCCTTGCGCGCCACTTTGAGCGCATGGCGGCGGAGGGCTGGGCGCCCGACCGCGTGGGCCTGTTCATCCGCTACCGCCGCATTAAGCCGCAGAAGCTGCGCTTCGCCATCACCTACTATCCCGATGACGGTGATGCAGACGGCGAAGATGTTTTCCTCGAGTACTGTGCACAGGCAGGCTGGCAGCAGTCAGCGGGCGTTGGTGATCTGACCTTCTGGGGAGACGGAGCCGAGGGCGAGGGCGGCGGCCTTGGCGGGAGGACCCGCCATGTGCTCTGCACAGCGGATGAAAACGCCGTCGATGTCGAGACCGACCCTGTCTTACAGGTGGACGCGATGCACCGCGCCCTCAAATATTACCACAGTATGATGATTTTTTGGTTCGGCTATATGCTCCTCAGGATCTGGGATATCCTGACCGGCCTGAAAACAGACCCTCTGAATACGCTTATCTATGGAATGGGGGATTTTTTGTCATGCATTTCGCCTGTTGTCACGCTGATCTGCGGGACTGACCTTATCTGCTATAACAGCTGGTATCGGAAGGCGGCGCGCACGGCGAGAGAGGAACATCGCTTTTTGCCTGCAAAGTCGCGCCCGTGGCTCCAGATACTGGAGCGCGCGGCGCTGCTGCTGACACTTTTCGGCATTTTGGTGAGAGCCCTGCTGGGGACCGGCGGCAGCAGTATGGGGAGGCTTTATCTTGCCGCGATCCTGTGCGGGATCACGCCGTTTGCTGCGATGTTTCTCACCTATTCGGCGGTGAAAACCGGTGCGGGCAGGGCGAAGCGCTGCATCGTCACGGCCTGCGTGACGGCGGCGGTCGCGCTGGCTTCGGTGGGGGTGCTGCTCACCATGGAGCAGAACGGACTTTTTGACAGCGATGAAGTTCCGCCTGAGCTGTATGATGAAGAATTTCAGGCGACCGTCTACCACGACGCGCTGCCACTTTACCTCTCCGACCTCGGCATAGAGGATGAGAATGCGCGCTGGTCGTGCCTGAGTTGGGGGAGCTCCTCGCCTCTTGCCGCACAGCGCGGCGGAGTGCAGGAAGATGCGCTCGGGTATCCAGACCCGAACGACCCGAACCAGTATTGCGGCACCAAAACGAGGATCTATTACACGGTCAGCGACGTATACCTTTCGGCTCTTTTTGACCGCTGCCTTTCCACTGAACTTGACTATCAGGAAAGACACCCGGAGTCGCCGTACGTTTACAATGAGGTCGACGCCGCGCCGTGGGACGCAGAGCAAGCATGGCGGCTCTATAACACCGACACGGGGGAATGGTGTGATTACTGGCTGCTTATGCGCGGCACGCGCATTGTGAAGCTTGTGACGACTGATTTGGAGATGACCGATGCGCGCATGGCCATCGTCGGCGAAAAGCTGCTGAATGCAGACGCAAAGTAACGCAAAAAAGGAGCACCCGAAAGGGTGCTCCTTTTTCATACCGTAGGAACAGCAATTACTGCTTGTCGTACAGGTCGATGAGCTTGGTGAGGTGCTCGTAACGCTCCTTGGCCGCGTCCTCGTTGCGGGTGAAGAGACCCTCCGCACGCTCGGGGAACTCGCGGGTCAGGCGGCTGTAGCGCGCCTCGTTCATCAGGAATTCACGGTAACCGCCGGCAGGAGCCTTGGAGTCGAGCGTGAACTTCTTGTCAGCCGCAGGATTGAAGCGGAACAGGTTCCAGTAGCCGCACTCGACAGCCTTCTTCATTTCCTTCTGGCAGTTGATCATGCCGCCCTTGATGGAGTGCATCTCGCAGGGGCTATAGCCGATGATCAGGGACGGGCCGTTGTAAGCCTCAGCCTCGGTGATGGCCTTGATGGTCTGGGCCGGGTTGGCGCCCATGGCGACCTGAGCGACGTAGATGTAGCCGTAGCTCATCGCAATCTCGGAGAGGCTCTTCTTCTTGGTCTCCTTACCGGCAGCCGCGAACTGAGCGACCTGACCGATGTTGGAAGCCTTGGAAGCCTGACCGCCGGTGTTGGAGTAGACCTCGGTATCGAAGACAAAGACGTTGACGTTCTTGTTCTGAGCAAGCACGTGGTCCACGCCGCCGAAGCCGATATCGTAAGCCCAACCGTCGCCGCCGAAGATCCAAACGGACTTCTTGGAGAGGTAATCCTTCTTGTCGAGGATCTCAGCAACGAGCTTGCAGGCGTCGCAGTCGCAGAACTTCTCGCCCTTGGCTTTGAGTTCGGCGGCGTGCTCAGCGAACTTGGGCACAGCGGCCAGCTCGTCGACGGTGGCGATGTTCGCCTGCAGGGCCGCGACGTATTCCTTCGTGGCCTCGGCGTTGGCGTTGCCGTCGTCCTTGGTATCGAGCCACTTCTGAGCGGCTTCCTTCAGTGCGGGCTGTGCCCACTCGATGGCAAGGAGCTGCTCGGTCTTGGCCATCAGATCCTCGCGGATCTTCTCCTGGCCGACATACATACCGAAGCCGTGCTCGGCGTTGTCCTCGAACAGGGAGTTGCACCATGCCGGGCCGTGGCCGTTCTTATCCGTGCAGTACGGAGAGGTAGCGCCGGGGCCGCCCCAAATGGACGAGCAGCCGGTGGCGTTGGAGATGTACATACGGTCGCCGAAGAGCTGAGTGACGAGACGGGCATAGCTGGTCTCGGCGCAGCCGGCGCAGGAGCCGGAGAACTCGAGCATGGGCTGCTTGAACTGGCTGCCCTTGACGGTGAGATCCTGCATATCCTTCTTGTCGGAGACCTTGGAGACGCAGTAGTTGAACACATCCTGCTCGGGAAGCTCGCTCTCCTGACCGACCATGGTCAGAGCACCGACCGGGCACTGGCCGACGCAAACGCCGCAGCCCATACAGTCGAGCGGGGAGATGGCCATCGTGTACTTGTAAACACCCTTGCCCTTGCCGGCCTTGATGTCGACGATCTTGGCATTGGCAGGAGCATTCTTGGCCTCTTCCTCGGTGAGAGCGAAGGGACGGATGGTGGCGTGCGGGCAGACGTAAGCGCAGTTGTTGCACTGAATGCACTTCGTCTCGTCCCACGTGGGAACGGAAACGGCAACGCCGCGCTTTTCGTAAGCGGCAGCGCCGAGCTCCCACTGGCCGTCCACGTGAGGCATGAAGGCGGAAACGGGCAGGCTGTCGCCGTCCATCTTGTCCACGGGATCGAGGATGTTCTTGACCTGAGCGACGAGCTCGGCCTTGCCCTCGTAGGAGACGGCCTCGTCAGCGTCGACAGCGTTCGCCCAATCGGCGGGAACGTCGATCTTCTTATAGGCGGTGGCGCCGAGGTCGATGGCCTTGTGGTTCATATCGACGACGTCCTGGCCCTTCTTCAGGTAGGAGTGCGTCGCGGCGTCCTTCATGTACTGGATGGCCTGCTCTTCGGGCATGACCTTCGCCAGGGAGAAGAACGCGGACTGGAGGATGGTGTTGTTGCGCTTGCCCATGCCGATCTTGATGGCAAGGTCGATGGCGTTGATGGTGTAGAGCTGGATGTTGTTCTTGGCGATGTAGCGCTTGGCGTCCGCCTTGAGGTGGTGGTTCAGCTCATCGAAGTCCCACTGGCAGTTGATCATGAACACGCCGCCGGGCTTGACGTCGTTGACCATCTTGAAGCCCTTGATGATGTAGCTGGGGTTGTGGCAGGCGACGAAGTCGGCCTTGTTGATGTAGTAGGGGCTGCGGATGGGCTTGTCGCCGAAGCGCAGGTGGGAGATCGTCACGCCGCCGGTCTTCTTGGAGTCATACTGGAAGTAGGCCTGGACGTACTTGTCGGTGTGGTCGCCGATGATCTTGATGGAGTTCTTGTTCGCACCGACGGTACCGTCGCCGCCGAGACCCCAGAACTTGCACTCGATGGTGCCCTCGGCTGCGGTGTTCGGGCAGTTCTTGTCTTCGGGCAGGGAGAGGTTCGTCACGTCATCGACGATGCCGATGGTGAACTGACGCTTGGGCTCCGCCTTGGCAAGCTCGGTGTAAACAGCGAACACGGAAGCGGGCGGGGTGTCCTTGGAGCCGAGACCGTAACGGCCGCCGATGACGGTCTTGTCGGTGATGCCGGCGTTGGCCAGCGCGGTGACGACGTCGAGATAGAGGGGCTCGCCCTGTGCGCCGGGCTCCTTGGTGCGGTCGAGGACCGCGATCTTCTTGGCGGTGGCGGGGATGGCCTCGATCAGGCGCTCAGCCTTGAACGGGCGGTACAGACGGACCTTGATGAGACCGACCTTCTCGCCGTGGGCGTTGAGGTAGTCGATGACTTCCTCGGCCACGTCGCAGATGGAGCCCATCGCGATGATGACGCGGTCAGCGTCGGGCGCGCCGTAGTAGTTGAAGAGCTTGTAGTCGGTGCCGAGCTTCTCGTTGATCTTGCCCATGTACTTTTCCACGACTTCGGGGAGAGCGTCGTAGTACTGGTTGCAGGCCTCGCGGTGCTGGAAGAACGTATCACCGTTCTCATGGGAGCCGCGCATGGCGGGATGCTCGGGGTTGAGGGCGTGCTCGCGGAACGCTTTGACAGCGTCCATGTCGCACATGTCGGCGAGATCCTTGTAATCCCACACGGCGATCTTCTGGATCTCGTGGGAGGTGCGGAAACCGTCGAAGAAGTTGATGAACGGGACCTTGCCGGAAAGCGCGGCCAGGTGTGCCACGGGGGAGAGATCCATCACTTCCTGCACGTTGCCCTCGCACAGCATGGCGAAACCGGTCTGGCGGCAGGCCATGACGTCGGAGTGATCGCCGAAGATGTTCAGCGCGTGGGTCGAAACAGTACGGGCGGAGACGTGGAACACGCAGGGGAGCTGCTCAGCTGCGATTTTGTACATGTTCGGGATCATCAGCAGCAGACCCTGAGAGGCCGTGTAGGTGGTGGTCAGAGCACCGGCACCGAGGGAGCCGTGCACTGCGCCGGCAGCACCGGCTTCGGACTGCATCTCGACGACCTTGACCTGGCTGCCGAAGATGTTTTTCAGGCCATTTGCAGACCACTGGTCGACCAGGTCGGCCATCGGGGAGGACGGCGTAATGGGATAAATTGCCGCAACTTCACTGAAAGCATAGCTTACGTGAGCCGCAGCATTATTGCCGTCCATGGATTTCATTTTTCTTGCCATAAATGAACCTCCTATTTATTTCACCGTCAAAAAACGGTTCTTCTGCGTGTGAACGCAAAATTCAACGATGACACTATAGCACACTTTTTTCGCTATGTAAACGCCTTGTTCCCGCAAAAACATTCACTATTTTGCAACAATAGGTTCAATTCCTTTTATTTTTCGAGAGCTTTTGCGAGGATTTATTGATTTTGTGCAAAATGTGCAAAAATGCGCGGAGGGGGATTTGCCTGATGCAAAAAATGTGCTATACTAATTGCAAACTGTACGATTCGATGCGAAAGAGGGAGGAAAACAGTATGGTCACAGCGGTGCGCTCGCTCGGCCTTCAGGGCATCTCGGGCTACGAGGTCACGGTGGAATGCTTTTTATCCGGGGGTCTGCCTGCGTTTGACATCGTCGGCCTTGGCGATACGGCCGTCAAGGAATCGCGCGAGCGCGTGCGCGCGGCAGTGAAAAACTGCGGTGTGAAGTTCCCTGTCTCGCGCATCACGGTGAACCTCGCCCCCGCGGGTCGGAAAAAGGAGGGCACGCTCTATGACCTGCCCATCCTGCTCGGCATCCTTGCCAGTGCAGAGGAGATCAAGCCCCCCGCGAAGGACGCGGCCTTTGTCGGCGAGCTCTCGCTGACCGGCACGCTTCGCGCGGTGAACGGCGTTTTGCCGATGGCGATGGCCGCGGTGCGCGCGGGCATCAGGACGCTCTACGTCCCCGCGGCGAACGCAGCGGAGGCGACGCTTGCCGACGGCGTGACCGTTTACGGCGTGCCGGACGTCGTGTCGCTCGTGCAGCATTTGAAGGGTGAAAAGAAGCTCTCGCCCCAGCCGAAGTGGCAGGCGGAGCAGACGAGCGAGACCGGCCCCGACTTTTCCGACGTCATGGGACAGGAAAATGTCAAGCGCGCGCTGGAGATCGCCGCTGCGGGCGGACACAATATCCTGCTCATCGGCTCGCCCGGCGCGGGCAAATCCATGCTGGCGCGGCGGCTTCCGTCGATCCTGCCCGACATGACGCGAAAGGAAGCGCTTGAAGCGACCGAGATCTGGTCAGTCGCGGGATTGACCGACAGCTCGCACCCGATGCTGCTGCACCGCCCGTTCCGCGCGCCGCACCACACGCTTTCCGCCTCCGCGATGACCGGTGGCGGGCAGACGCCCAAGCCCGGTGAAATTTCGCTCGCGCACCACGGCGTGCTTTTTTTAGATGAGCTCCCCGAATTCCACCGCGACGTGCTCGAGGTGCTGCGCGCGCCCATCGAGGACGGCGAGGTCACCATCACCCGCGCCGCGGGCAGTATCACGCTGCCGAGCCGCTTCATGCTCGTCGGCGCGATGAACCCCTGCCGCTGCGGCTGGTACGGCCACCCCTCGGGGCGCTGCCACTGCACCAAGCAGCAGGTGGAAAAATACGTCGAAAAGATCTCCGGCCCGATGCTCGACCGCATGGACTTACACGTCAACGTGCCGAGTGTCGAGTTCGAAGCCATGCGCCGGCGCGAAAAGGCGGAGTCCTCCGCCGACGTCAAAGCGCGCGTGAACGCCGCGCGCGACATCCAGAAGCAGCGCTTTTCCGGCACGAACATCACCTGCAACGCGCAAATGACGCCCGCGATGGTGGGCGAGTTCTGCACGCTGGACGCCGCGGGCGAAAAGCTCTTAAAAGGCGCGTTCGAGCGCCTCGGCCTCACGGCGCGAAGCCACGATAGATTACTGCGCGTTGCGCGCACGATCGCCGACCTCGACGGCAGCGAGAAGATCGAGGCGCATCATCTGGCCGAGGCCATCCAGTACCGCAACACGGATATTTTACAGGGGTGAATGAGATGAAAAGGTATGACTACATCCAGTTTGGCGCGCTTTCCATTTTGAGCCATATCGCTCAGGGCGCGGCTTTTATCCTGTTGTTCGTGGCGTTTGGCGGCACGGGGACGACCTCGTCCTTTACGTTTGCCACGCCCGTCGGGCTCGCGCTCGGCGTCATCTATGTGGCGGCGCTTTCGTTCCTGTTCGGCTGGGGCCTGCGGCCGGAGCGGGGCATCGACAAAAATTGCTGCTGGAACGCGGCGATCGTGCTCTACGTGCTGAATCTTGCCTCGCTTCTTGTGATGCCTGTCCCGTTCGGCTCGGGGAGCATCCTTGCGATGATCTGGGAGCTGCCGATGGCGCCCGCCATGGTCGGGATCAACGGGGTGAGCGGAGAGGGCACGATGTTCAGCTATGCGCTCTTTGCCCTGCTGGCCGCCGTTGAGCCGCTGTGCTTTACACTGGGGCTCACCCGCAAAGGGAAAAAGCCTGCCAAATCCGAAGACAACGAAAATTCAGCCGCATTTTCCGCCGATGCGGAAGCGGCCATAACAAATGAGGAGAACAATACCAATGCATGAAATGATCCTGTGCAAGCTCGGCGAGGTCGTGCTCAAGGGCCTGAACCGCCGCAGCTTCGAAGATAAGCTGATGTCGAACGTCAACCGCCGCGTGTCGAAATGCGGCAATTTCCGCGTCTACTCCAAGCAGAGCACCATCTACGTCGAGCCGAAGGACGACGAGTGCGACATCGAGGCTGCGTTTGAGAGCTGCAAGAAGATTTTCGGCATCATCGCCGTTTCAAAGGCGCTGCCGTGCGAAAAGGACATCCAGAAGATCATCTCCGCGGCGAAGGAGTACCTTGCGTGCGAGATGCGCACGGCCAGGAGCTTCAAGGTCGAGAGTAAGCGCGCTGACAAGACCTTCCCCTTGACGTCCATCCAGATCTCCCAGCAGGTTGGCGGCGCGCTGCATCAGGCGTTCCCAATGTGCGAGGTCAACGTCCACGACCCCGAGCTCGTCGTGCATATCGAAATTCGCGACGATGCGGCCTATGTCCACGGCCCCGCTGAAGAGGGCGCGGGCGGCCTGCCCATCGGCATGGGCGGCGTGGCGGTCAGCCTGCTCTCCGGCGGCATCGACTCGCCCGTCTCGTCCTACATGATCGCCAAGCGCGGCGTCAAGCTCGAAATGGTGCACTTCTTCTCCCCACCGTACACGTCCGATGAGGCGAAAGAGAAGGTGCTTTCCCTTGCCAAGCTCTTAGTCCCCTGGTGCGGGCGGCTGACGGTGCAGATCGTGCCGTTTACCGAGATCCAGGAGGAGATCAGAAGAAACTGCCCCGAGGAATTCTTCACGCTCATCATGCGCCGCTTTATGATGCGCATCTCCCAGCGCGTGGCCGATCAGGTCAAGGCCAAGGCGCTCGTCACGGGCGAGAACCTCGGTCAGGTCGCGTCTCAGACGATGGAGGCCCTGCGCGTGACCGAGGATGTCGTCGATCTTCCCGTCCTGCGCCCGCTCATCGGCATGGATAAGGAAGAGATCGTGCGTTTGTCCCGTAAGATCGGCACGTTCGATACGTCGATCTTACCCTATGAGGATTGCTGTACGGTCTTCACCCCGCGTCATCCGCGCACGAAGCCGAACCTCGACGAGGTCCGTGAGGCCGAGGCTGTCCTTGATATCGAGGGCCTCATCGACCGCGCGATGACAAACCGCGAGTTTGTGCGCATCAAGTTCTGAAAGGAAGTCTTATCATGGCAGAAAAAACAGTCGAACAGCGCTGCTATGAAGCGCTCAAGGCGCGCGGCGTGACCTTCGCCGCGGCGGAGAGCTGCACCGGCGGCCTCATTGCCAAGCGCATCACGGATGTGCCGGGCGCGTCGGGCGTGTTCATGGGCGGCGTCGTGAGCTATACGAATATCGTTAAGCACCGCGTGCTCGGCGTTCCGGCGGACATGCTGGAAGAGTACGGCGCGGTGTCCGCGCCCGTCGCCCGCGCAATGGCCGAGGGTGCGCGCAAGGCGACGACGGCGGACTGCGCCGTCAGCGTCACGGGCGTCGCTGGACCCGACCGCGACGAGCGGGGAAATCCCGTCGGCACGGTATTCATCGGATTTTCGTCGCCCAAGGAGACGATCGCCGAGCGCTTTGACTTCGGCGCGGCTTCCCGCGAGGAAATTCGCGGGGAAGCGGCGGATGAAGCCTTCAAGCTGCTCGAGGAAAAGTTGAAGGAAGCGTAAAAAAACAAAATCAAGGAGGAGACCGATATGAGACGGAAAAATACAGCGCAGCTGCTTGCGGCGCTCTTGGCGGCGCTGACGCTTTTGGTGTCAGGCTGCGGAGAAAAGCAGGAAGCGTCGGACGGCGCACCGGACGAGCCCCTGATGCGGGAGGAAGATCTGACGGTCGAGCCGCAGCCGGACGCGAACTTTACGCTGGAGCTGCCGGGCGGATTTTTGAGCCTTGGAGCGGACTACGAGCCGAACGGGAAAACGGAGAATACGACCTACGACAGCGACGGGATGCTGCCCTACGACTTTGCGCGCCATTACGACGCGGACGCGCAGCTCGTCGTCGGGACGGACTACTACCCTGAAACGGGGCGCGAGGTCATCAGCTATCTGCGCACCAGTGCTGTGGGCGTGGGAACGCCGCGCGGCGTCAAGGTCGGCGACAGCGAGAAAGCGCTGCTGACGGAATACCCGGAGGCGCTTTACTGCATCGCGGCAGACGAGTCCGAGCTTTATGACGGCTACAGCGACGAAGGCGGCTACAGCGAGCCCGCCTATGACTTCGACCGCGCCTACGTCTGGCAGCCGCAGACGCCGCAGGACGACGGGAACTACGACGTCCGCGACATTGCGTTTTACCTGAAGGACGGCACGGTGAGCGCGATCACGATGACAAAGCCGTATGCGTTCCGTTTTGCCTACGGTGTGGACCGAGACGCGGCGCTGCGCCTTGCGGAAGAAAACCGCAGCGCGCTGTGCGGGCAGTAAAAAAGCAAAACAAAAAGCGAGGGATGCCTACGCGTCCCTCGCTTTTTACTGTGTTTAATAGTTGCCGGGATCAAAGCTCGAGCGCGAGCTGCGCGTCGTCCGGCGCGGAAACATCCAGCCCGAATTCGCTCGGCAGGTAGCGCGGGCAGACGTTTTCGCCCGTTGTGATGACGGACGCGGCAAGGCGCGTGCCGATCTCGCAGGATTCCATCATCGTTTTGCCGTAGGTCTGGCCGATGACAGCGCCGGCGATGCGCAGCGTGCCGCTGCCACAGATGACGACCGTGCCGAAGCCTGTGAAGCAGGCGACGTCGGCTGTGCCGCCGTCGGCCCAGCAGTCGCCGCTCACTTCAAGCAGCAGGATACCGCCGGGGATGTTGGGGGAGATGTTGGGAATGTAGCTGTCCTGCGCGGTCAGGTGCGCGCAGTGGTAGCGCTCGCCGTTCCAGACGACGAGCCCCGCGCCGTAGTCGAAGACTGCGCTGCCGCCGGTCATGTCGGCGACGGAAATGCCGCTGTCGCCGTCCTGTAAGGCAAGGTCTTGATACTCCCCGTCGTACCACACGCTGTAAGAGGTCTGATACCCGTCGCCCGCGTTCTGCGCGAGCGGGAGGGATTTGTCCTCCGCGAGAATGCTTACATTGCCGAGGTCGTAGTAGAGCAGGCAGCTCTCGGGCAGCGACGTTTCCTGCGTGTTGTCGACAGGGTTTGGCTCAGACGTGTCCGGCGGCGTCGTTTCGCCGCAGGCGGTCAGGAGAAACGCGAGGGAAAGGGCGAGAAAAAGCGCTTTTTTCATGGCGGGCCCTCCTATTAAAATATGGCGGTCAGAATTCGAGCGCGATCTGCGCATCGTCGACGGTGGAGACGTCCAGCCCGAATTCGCTCGGCAGGTAGCGCGGGCAGACGTTTTCGCCCGTCGTGATGACGGACGCAGCAAGGCGCGTGCCGATCTCGCAGGATTCCATCATCGTTTTGCCGTAGGTCTGGCCGATGACCGCGCCGGCGAAAAATGCGTCGCCCGCGCCGGTCGTGTCCTTGACATCGACCTTCTTCGCGGGGCAGTAGCCGTCCTCGCCGTCGAGCGTGGCGAACACCGCACCCTGAGCGCCCATCGTGACGACCATGCGGCGGATCTGCGCGCCGCGAATTTTGTCGCGCAGGATGGGGAGCATTTCGTCGGGCGAGAGGCCGTCGTAATTTTCCGAAAACAGGATGCCCGCCTCCTGCTGGTTGCAGATGAAGCAGTGCACCGAGCGCAGAAAGTCGCGCCGCTCGATGGCGATGCTCATGTTGGACACGACCGCGTAGACGGGCTTACGGTGCTTTTCCGCCAGCGCGAACGTGCGCTTGACGATGTCCTTTTCCATGTCGATCTCGAGCAGAATGCTGTCGGCCTGCGAAAAAATTTCATCGCCCTGCTCGTCGAGAATGTCGGCAATGAGGCTCAGGTCGGGGCGCTTGGAGATCGACGCGGTCACGTCGCCCGTGTTGTCGAAGATCGCAAGCCACATGCCCATGCCGTCGGGCATTGTGCGGATGTAGCGCGTGTCGACCTTGTGGCTCTGGAGCTTTTTGACGACGTCCGCGCCCGCGCTCGTGTTGTCGACAAGGCTCACGAACGTCGGGCGCAGCTCGACGTTCGCGATGTCCTCGACGATGTTGCGGCTCACGCCGCCGTGCACCTGCACGACGCGGCCCGCGTTGCGCCCGCCGGGGATGTAGGAAGAGAGGGGATAGCCCTTGATATCGACAAACACCGCGCCCATCACGACAATACTCATGGAAACGTCCTCCGAAGTTAAGTGTTATACTCAGTATACCATGCTTTTTAGGGATTGCAAAGCGGAGAATATAAGGGGGAACGGGGCGAACCGACCGGTTCGCCCCGTTCCTATGAGAGAAAAGAGAGTGGAGAGCAAGTTAATCCTTGATGCGCGCCTTCTGCGCCTCGACATTGCGAATGGCGAAGAGCGTGCCGACCGTCAGCACGACGCCGATGGCGAGGCAGACGATCCAGTTCTGGATAAAGCCCGCGAGCACAAAGCACACAAAGCTCAGGCACGCGACCGTGATGGCATAGGGCAGCTGCGTGGCGACGTGGTTGACATGCTCCACCTGCGCACCGGCGGAGGACATGATGGTCGTGTCGGAGATGGGAGAGCAGTGGTCGCCGCACACGGCGCCCGCGCAGCAGGCGGAAATACCGATGTAGAGCAGCGCGCTGTCGCTGGGGAAGATGGCTGTGACAATGGGGATCAGGATGCCGAACGTGCCCCAGGACGTGCCGGAGGCAAAGGCCAGCACGCACGCGACAAGGAAGATGACGGCGGGCAGCATATTGTAAAGGCCCTCAGAGGCAGCGTACATCAGATCGTGCACATAGTCTGCGGCACCCAGCGCGTTGAGCGTGGTCTTGAGGGAGACGGCCAGTGTCAGGATGATGATCGGGGAGATCATGGCCTGGAAGCCCTTGGGGATGCAGCCCATAGCCTCGCGGAAGCCGACGACGCGGCGGGCGACGAGGTAGATGACCGTGAGCACCAGCGCGATGATGCCGCCCCAGGGGAGGCCGACGAACGCATCCGTGTTGCCGAACGCACCGATGAAGTCGCCGGCGTAATCGGTGCAGCCGGACGTGTCAGCGCCGAAGAAGCCGCCGACGTAGAGCATGCCGATGGTGCAGAGGATGATGAGCATAATGACGGGAATGACAAGGTCGATGACGCGGCCCTTGGGGTTGGCGTTCTCCTCGGTGCTGCCGGCGCTGCCGGAGAGGTCACCCGTATTGCGGGCGCGTTCTTCAAAGCCGCGCATCGGGCCGTAGTCGAACTTGAGCAGCGTGAGCGTGATGATGAAGACGAATGTCAGAAGGGAATAGAAGTTATAGGGAATGGCGCGGATGAAGAGCTGGATGCCGGAAATGCCGGTGTCGAGGTCTTCAGCCGTGGAGGACACGGCGGCCGCCCAGGACGAGATCGGCGCGATCATGCACACGGGAGCGGCAGTGGCGTCGATGAGGTAGGCGAGCTTGGGACGCGAGATCTGGTGGCGGTCGGTCACCGGACGCATGACCGAGCCCACGGTCAGGCAGTTGAAGTAGTCGTCGATGAAAATGAGGATGCCGAGGATGAACGTCGCAAGCTGCGCGCCCACGCGGGTGTGGATGTTCTTTTCCGCCCAGCGGCCAAAGGCCGCGCTGCCGCCTGCTAAGTTGACAAGCGCCACGATGATGCCGAGCAGGACGAGGAAGAGAAAGATGCCCGCGTTGTCCGCGATCGCAGCGATGATGCCATCGTTGACGATCATGTCGATCGTGGCGACGGGGGCGAAATCGCAGGCGAAAAGCGCGCCGATCACGACGCCGATAAAGAGAGACGAGTACGCCTCCTTGGTGATCAGCGCCAGCGTGATGGCGATGATGGGGGGCACGAGCGCCCAGAAGGTTCCGACAAATTGCATGATGTTTCTCCTTTCCTGTGCTACAAAACACAGAGCAAAAAAATTAAGCCATGATTTCCATCATGACTTAACACAAAAACATCAAACAACCGATGTGAAACACATCAAGGCTCCTGATCGCGTCGATCATGACAGCACTCCGTCCTTCCGGACGACAGTCCGCCGGGTATTTCCCGACGACCCAAGTATCGACAAAACAGGGATTTTATCGACCCTTCGGCGGCGTCCCCTTCCGCACCCCACGGTCTCCTGCCGTTTTGTTGGGGGCTACTCATGTCAGCCGCGCCTCTATCAAGACTTATGAAATTGTTTGCAGTATACACCTTTTTTCGATTCTGTCAAGCAAGAAAAGCATGCTTTGCCGAAAAATGGCTAAAAATTATACGCATGAGCGTAAAACGGAAAAGTTTCGGAGCGATTTTTGTGGAAAACAGAGAGAGCTTACGCCCCGCAGTAGGCGAGCTTGAGCAGGCGGCAGAAAAGCTCGCTCCACGTGAGGTGCGGTATGCTCTCGCCCGCGAGCAGCGGGAGCGACGCGACCGGCGTGCCGTCTGCGTCGAAAATATCGAGCGTGCCGAGCGGTTCGCCCTCCTCGACGGGCGCATCAATGCTCTCGGGCAGCGAGACGGCCTGCGTCAGGCCGTTTGCGCGGCTCTTTTCGAGAAGCAGAGCGTTTTCGCTCGTCAGAACGCTCTGCATCGTCTTCTGTGTGCCGAGCGTCACGGGCACGGCGGGCAGCGGCGATTCGGGAGTGACGGTGACGAGCGAATACGCCGCAAAGCCGTAATTCAAAAGCGCCTTGGCATCGGAAAAGCGCTTGTCGCTCGTGCTGCCGCCCAGGATGACCGCGATGAGCTCCATGCCGTCCTTCTCCGCGGTCGCGCTGATGCAGTATTTGGCCGAATCGGTCGAGCCGGTCTTGAGCCCCGTCGCGCCGGGGTAAAAACGCACGAGCTTGTTGGTGTTGACGAGCATGGACGCCCCGCCGCGCAGCGAGTCCATCCAGATCGTCGTAAAGCGGCGGATGTCGGGATGGCGCCAAATGAGCTCGCGCGACATGAGCGCGATGTCGTAGGCCGAGGTGACATGCCCGTCCGCGGGCAGGCCCGTGCAGTTGACAAAGTGCGTGTCGTTCATGCCGAGCTCTTTGGCCCGCTCGTTCATGCGCGCGACAAACGCTTCCTCGCTGCCTGCCAAGTGCTCGCCGAGCGCGACGGCCGCGTCGTTGCCGGAGACGACGCACACGGCCTTGATGAGGTCTTCGACGCGCATCTGCTCGCCCTCTTTGAGCCAGATCTGGCTGCCGCCCATCGATGCGGCGTGCGCGCTGCCTGTGACGGTGTCGTCATACGAAAGCGCGCCGGAGTCGATGGCCTCCATCGTGAGCAGCAGCGTCATCACCTTCGTCACGCTCGCGGGCTCGCGCGGCGTGTGTTCATCCTTGGCAAAGAGCACCGTGCCGGTCTGCTTTTCCATGAGCAGCGCGGAGGGGGCGTCGAGTGTGAGCTCGTCGGCGCGCACGGGCACGCACAAAAGCAGCGCGAACAGCAGGATCATCGGGAACATTCGTTTCATGGCGGAGCTCCTTTCTTCGTTTGGCAAAGAATATGAAAGAATCAGCGACAACATGAATATTTCACCTTGAAATGACACGAAGAATATGATATACTCCATCCAATCGCAGGGTTGGTATATCGGTATTACAGCGGCTTCCCAAGCCGTTAAGGCGGGTTCGACTCCCGTACCCTGCTCCAAAAAAGAGAGACACGCGCAGGCGTGTCTCTCTTTTTTGGAATCCGTGGGAGATGAAAAAGCACAGGGGTAAGTGAATTGCCCCTGTGCAAATGCTTTTGCACAGCAAAAGCATTTTACGGCGCAAAAGCGCCGGGCCGCGACGCGGCGGAGCGCGTCGCGGCTTGATTCAAATTATTTAACGGCGGAAGTGAATTCCGCCTATAACAATTCTCCGCTGCGCTGCGAATTGACGCGCGACTTCGCGCGAGGAACCCGTGGAACATTAAAATGCTCGGGTGAAGTAAATTCGCCCTGCGCAAATGCTTTTGCGCAGCAAAAGCATTTTACGGCGCAAAAGCGCCGAGGGGAACGGAGTGGGTAGGAGTGCCTGCGCCGATTGGTGGTGCGCAGCGCTGTTGCCGCGGAGCGGCAATGCGCGATGGAGTGCTGCGTCGATTGAGACTGCGGGGCGCTCTTGCCCTGTCGGGCAATTCGCGATGGGGTGCAGTTCTAATGATGATGAATGCTGCGCCGATTGATAGCGCGGGGCAAAACACGATGATTATTTTTCGGCAGAGGTATCGTCTTTGGGCGACGAGGGTTTGCCTTCGGCGGTCAGGATGCAGGTGAGGACAAAGGCGGCGCAGAGAATGGCGCGGATGCGACAGGGGGATTTGCTAAAAGAAAAGAGATAAAATTCCGATAATTCTGATGATGGCTGCGCAGCCGAAGGCCAGCAGCAGGGCTTGCAGAATGAAGCGGAGACAACGGCGGAAGGTGAGCGGTTCTTCCGCGGAAAGATGGGGATCCGTGATTTTGCCTGGCAGGTTACTCATGGGCTCTCTCCTTATCATCTCTCTTTATTGGAAAAATGCTCGCTTTTAGTATACGAAGCTCTTGACTGCCGGTCAAGAGGCGGGGAGGTACTCGCTGGCGGGATGAAGATCTGTGATGTTGTAGCGCGGCAGGTGGTAGAGGGAGTCGCCGTAGCGGGCAGTGCCGTAGACGCCGGAGAGTGTGACGGCAAAGTGCTGCTGCAAAAACGGTTCGGCCCACAGCTCCATCTTGCCGAGAGGATACGTGAACGTCGTGACGTTCTGGCCGGTTTCGAGTTCGATGCGTGTGATGCTCGTTTGCAGGTCGGCGGAGATGCGCGAGATGTAAGTCTCCTCGTCCTCGCCGCTTTTGCGCTCGATGCCGGGCGCATCGGGGCGGATGTGGCAGTCGTTCGTGTGCGAGGCAAACTCGACAAGGCCGCTTTTTGCCATCTCGCGGCACTCATCCCAGGTGAGAAAACCGTCCGCTCTCTCGTCGATGCGGGAAGTGATGAGCGAGATGGCCGCCTTTGCGCCGTATTCGCGCAGGAGGGGAAAAGCGAGGGTATAGTTGCTCTCATATCCGTCGTCAAAGGTCAGCAGTACCGCCTTTTGCGGAAGCGGCGAGCCGTCGTCGAGCTGACCGGCAGCCAGTTCGCGCGGCAGGACTGTCGTATAGCCGTTATCGCGCAGGAAGTCGAGGTCGCGCCGCAGCGCGGAGACGGTCATGGTGTAGTCTGCCGCCTGAGACGCATTTTCCGTAAAGTTGTGGTATTCCAGCACGTAAAAGCGCCAGTCGGGCGCGGGCTTTGCGGCGTCTCCCTTGGGAGAGCGCACCGGCGCGGCAAGGGCCTCGGGCATTGCGCGGCGGTCGAAGTGCGGCGGACGCACGGGGACGGCCTGTGCGCTGTGCGCCTGCTGAAAGAGCGAAACGGCGAGGACGATGACGAGCACGCGCGCGAATAATTTCAGCAGCGACATCATGCCGTAGGAAAAAAGATTGATGCGGCGCATACGCCTCACCTCCTCTGCGCCCTTTGTCTATATTAGACGCAAAAAAAGAAGAAAAGTTTCCGCGGGCGGCGGAACGGTGCAAGAAAATCTTTACAGGCGAAAAATTTGCGTTATCTTAATACAAGATCAAGAGCGCCGCCGAACGGGGGAAGCCCGGTTCGGCGGCTTTTTGTGTTTGTGTGTCAGGAGGAAAGATAAAATGATCGGTGTGATCGTCAACGTGCTGGCGGTGGCGCTGGGCGGCGTTCTGGGAACGGTGTTCAGCAAAAGGCTCTCCACCCGCTTTACCACAGAGCTCAACAAGGTGTTCGGCGTGTGCGCCATCGGCATGGGTATCAGCTCAGTGCCGCTGATGCAGAACATGGGCGCGGTGACATCGCTCGTGGCGGTGCCGCAGGCGGCGGTGTTTTTTGCGCTGTTTTTCGCCGCCAAGGCGATCTATCCGCTCACGACGCCGACGATGATCGGCGACTTCAAAGCCTGCGGAGGCTTTCTGCTCATCGCAACGGGCTGCCGCATCGCCGAGATGCAGGACTTCCCCGTGGCGGACATGATCCCGACGATGGTGCTCGTGATGCCGCTGAGCGCCCTATGGACAAATTACATCGCGCCGCTTCTCTGAGCGCATGGAAAAAAGCACCGCTGCCCAAAAAGGCGGCGGTGCTTGCATTTTTGCGTTATGTAAATTATAATGAAGCAGATCATTGACAACAGACGGAGGCAAACACATGAAAAAGGTCGCATTGGTCACCGGCTCGTCCCGCGGCATCGGCCGCGCGGTCGCGGCGGAGCTCGCGCGGGACGGCTATGCCGTGTGCATCAATTACTATGAACGAAAGGACAAGGCCGACGAGCTTGTCGCGCTGCTGCGCGCCGAAGGCCGCGAGGCCATCGCCGTGCAGGCGGACGTGTCAAAGCGCAGCGAGGTGAACGCCATGGTCGCGCAGTGCGAGCGCGAGCTCGGTAAGATCACGCTGCTCGTGAACAACGCGGGCGTCGCCGGTCAGGCGCTCTTTCAGGATGTGACGGACGAGATGTGGGAGCGCTACTTCGGCGTGAACTTAAACGGTGCGCGCAACACCATTCAGGCGGTGCTGCCGAACATGCTGCACGAAAAGAGCGGCTGCATCGTGAACATTTCGTCGATCTGGGGCCAGCACGGCGCGTCGTGCGAGGTGACGTATTCCTGCACGAAGCACGCGCTCATCGGCCTGACGCGCTCGCTCGCGATGGAGCTGGCGCCGAGCGGCATCCGCGTCAACTGCGTTGCCCCCGGCGTCATCGAGACCGATATGGTCAAGGTACTGGGCGAGGAAACGCTCAAGGACCTTGCCGAGCAAACGCCGCTCGGCCGCCTCGGCAAGCCCGAGGACATCGCCGCGGCGGTCGCGTATCTCGCGTCTGACAAGGCGTCGTTCGTCACGGGCCAGGTGCTCGCGGTGGACGGGGCATTCGTGCTCTGAGTCAGCGCCCTGTGCTGCCAAAGCCCCCCTCGCCGCGCACGGTCTCGGGCAGGGTGTCGACCTCTTCAAATTCCATCGGCAGAAACGGCAGCAGCACGAGCTGGGCGACGCGGTCACCGTGGCGCACGGTGCGCTCTTCGTTGCTGTCGTTGTGCAGGGCCACGAAGCATTCGCCGCGGTAGTCGCTGTCGATGACGCCGAGGCAGTTTGCCGGACGGAGGCCTTGCTTGGAAGCTAAGCCGCTTCTGGCGACAACTGCGCCGAACGTGCCCTCCGGCAGGGCAAAGGAAAGACCGGTCGGCAGCATGGCCGTCGCGTGCGGCGGGATGATGAGCTCCTTGTCGCCGTTCAGGCAGGCGTAAAGGTCATAGCCGGCGGCGAAAGCGGAGCCGCGCGTGGGGAGCTTTGCGCCCTCGCGCAGCAGCTTGATCGAAACGTTGGACATGGGGAAGATCCTCCTCTTTTTTGCATGCGAAACATTATAAAGCCTGTGCAAAAGAAAAGCAAGCGCGGTGCAAAAAGGAAGCATTTGGCATAAGAATAAGAATTTTCCCTTGCCAAACGGGGGGAGTTCTGCTATTATACTATGATGTAATGTTTCCGCCTGATGCAGGCACTTACAAAACGACAACCTTTTTTGGAGGCTTGAATAGATGGCAAAAAACAACGATAAGCGGGCAGAGCGCATGGCCAGAAGCAATCGCAACGTCAATCGTGCGATCACGGTGCTCATGGCCGGCGTCATTGCTGAATTTTATCTTTTGATGGTGAACAACTACTATGTCAAAGGCGGCGTCGGTCAGGTGCTGACGATGATGACTGTGCTTCAGGTCATCGACTACATCGGCTGTGCGCTGTTCGGCGCGGGCCTTGTCGTCTGGCTGATGCGCAAAAAGTGGACGCGCTTCGCGCCCGCCGCGCCGTGGCTCTTATGCATCGGCTTTTTCTTCGCCGTGTCGTCGATCCTGATGCTCAAGGTCTACCCGCAGGGCACGACGATGATGTGCGTGATCGTGCCGGTCGTGATGCTCATCGGCATCGTGTTCCTGCTCTATCCGCGTGAGTTTTCCGTGCAGGCCGTGGGCCTGACGGCGTCGCTGATGGCGATGTACCTCATCCACCGCGGCAGCGGGAGCGACACGTGGGGCGGCATCGTCATCGGATGCAGCATCCTCGCGATCTGCGTGGTCGCGGTGCTTGGTGTCGCTGTTTTCAAGGCGGGCAAGAACGACGGCAAGCTTAAAAAGCTCGGCGATCTTCGTATCGTGTCGCAGGACGGCGACTACAAGCTCATTTACGCTGTGCTCGCCGTGTGCGCACTGGCCATCGTGGCGGCGCTCGCCGTCAGCAGCATCGCCTACTACGGCCTCTGGGTGCTGGCGATTGGCACATTCCTCCTCGCGGTGTACTACACGGTGAAGATGATGTAAAGAAATCAAAAGGAAGGCGAGTCCAAATGGACTCGCCTTCCTTTTTTGCTTTTTATATGTCGCGACGTCCTTCTAAAGCCCGCATCAGCGTCGCGTCGTCGGCGAATTCGAGGTGGCCGCCGACGGGGATGCCGTAGGCGAGGCGTGTGACGCGCACGCCGAACGGCCGCAGCAGGCGGGCGAGGTACATCGCCGTCGCCTCGCCCTCGGTGTCAGGATTCGTGGCCATGATGACCTCTTCGATGTTCCCCTGCGCCACGCGGTCGAGCAGCGGCTTAATCTCCAAATCGTCGGGCCCCACATGGTTCATCGGCGAGATGACGCCGTGCAGCACGTGGTAGCGGCCGTTGTATTCGCGCGCGCGCTCGATGGCGACGACGTCGCGCGGGTCGGCGACGACGCAGATGACATGTTCATCACGCTTCGGCGACGAGCAGATAGGGCAGAGGCCGCCGTCCGTCAGATTACGGCAGACGGGGCAGAACGTGACGGTGCGCTTGGCGTCGACGATGGCATCGGCAAAGGCCTTGGCCTCCTCTTCGGGCAGGCTCAGCACGAAAAACGCGAGCCGCTGTGCGCTCTTGCTGCCGATGCCGGGCAGGCGCGCGAACTGCTCAACGAGCTTTTCGAGCGCCGCGGGAAAGTATTCCATGGACTTAACCTCTCAGCTCTTTGATCTTGGCGGGGATATCCGCGGCCTTGTAGACGGCGGAGCCCGCGACGAGCACGTTTGCGCCCGCCTCGATGCAGGTTTTGCACGTCACGGCGTCGACGCCGCCGTCGACCTCGAGCTCGCAGTCAAGGTTTCTCTCGTCGATGTAGCGGCGGATGGCGGAAACTTTCGGCATCATATCGGCCATGAACTTCTGCCCTCCAAAGCCGGGCTCGACGGTCATCACGAGCACGATGTCGCACTTGTCAAGAAACGGCAGCACGGCCTCAGCGCGGGTGTTGGGCTTCAAGACGACGCCGGCCTTTTTGCCCTTGGCGTGAATTTTGTCGAGCGCGAGGTGGATCTTCTCCGGCGTGTCGGCCTCGACATGACAGGTGACGAGGTCCGCGCCCGCGTCGCAGAACTGGTCGACATAGCGCTCAGGCTGCACGATCATCAGGTGCACGTCGATGGGCAGCGCCGTGCGCTTGCGGATGGACTGGAGCACAGGGATACCGATGCTGATATTGGGGACGAAGCAGCCGTCCATCACGTCAAAGTGGACGTAGTCGGCGGTGGCAATGGCCTCGACGCCGGCGCCGAGCTCGGCAAAGTCGGCGGAGAGGATGGACGGTGCGATCTTGACGGACATGATAAGAATCCTCCTGCGAAAATTTTCTTATTTTTTATTGTAGCAAAGCGCAGGAACAAAAGCAATGCAAAAAAATGTAAAAGACACTTGACATTTCACTCGCGCAGTGCTATCCTCACAGATGTAAAGCGAACTTGACTTTTGGAAACGGAGAGAAGCGATGAAAAACCACATTGAAGAGAGAAGAAAGGCGCGCGGCATGACGCAGCAGCAGTTGGCGTCGGAACTCGGCGTCTCGCGCCAGACGATCATTTCGCTCGAGAACGGGAAGTACAATCCGTCTATCCTACTGGCGCACAGCATCGCGCGGCTCTTTGGCGAGCGGATCGAGGACATTTTCATTTTTGAGGAGGAAGAGGCATGAAGGGTATGAATTTACAGGAGCAGAAAAAGTGCGGCATTCTGGTGACCGCCATCGGGCTGGTGATGTTTGCCATCGGATTTCTGCTCGGTGATGCGCACATGGGCGATTTTTACAGCGGCCTTGGCTGCGGCCTCTTTGTCTGCGGCGCGGTGCGGCTGCTGCGTGTTTACCGCCTGAGCCGCGACCCGGAAAAGGCCGCGGATTATGACGCGATGCTCAAGGATGAGCGCACGATGTATGTTGCGAACAAGGCGCGCAGCGTGACTTTTTTCATCTGCATCTACGCCCAGCTTGCGGCAGGACTGCTGGCGCTTTTAGTGTTCAAGCAGCCAATCATCGGGCAGGTGCTGTGTCTTGTGACCTGCGCGCAGTCGCTTATTTTTTGTGGGACTTATTGGTACTACAATAAGAAGTATTGAAGGCAGCGCGGGGGGCTGCTTCTGTCCCCACAGCGTGTGGGGACGCGGCAAAGGGGGATATTCTCTTTTTCGGAAAGAGAATATCCCCCCTTCATTCGTGCAGCGCCGTAGGCGCTGCGATTTTGATCTTGTGCAAGAAAAATTGCAAACTTGTAAACCTTTATGAAATTTATAGGTTGACAATAGGCGGGCGTCATGTTATGATGAGCCCAGTTTTTTTGAGAAAAGGGAGGATCACCATGAAAAACATCAAAACAAGAGACCTGATCTACTGCGCACTGTTCGCCGCGCTGACGGCTATCGGCGCGTTCCTGCACTTCCAGCTTTTCCAGGCGACGATCACGCTGCAATTCTTCTTCACGGCGATGGCAGGATTGCTTCTGGGCGCAAAGCTCGGCGCGCTGTCGCAGCTTCTCTACGTGGTACTCGGCCTTGTCGGTGTGCCCATCTTCGCGGCGGGCGGCGGCTTTGGCTATGTCTTCAACCCTACGTTCGGCTTCCTGCTGGGCCTGATCCCCACGGCGTGGGTCATCGGCAAGATCGCCGAAAAGGACCGCTCTGTGCCGCGTCTTCTGCTCGCGTGCTTTGCAGGTCTCGCGGTGCTGTACCTCGTGGGTCTTCCCTATATCGCGTTGATCGTCAACGTTTACAAGGGCGGCAACGTGAGCGGGATGACGCTCGCCACGGCCTACATGCTGCCCTATCTTCCCGGCGACTGCCTCAAGATCGTCGTGAGCGTGATCCTCGCGCCTCGCATCCTGAAGGCCATGGAGCGCAATTCATAAAAAATTCATCAAAATGTTGCATTTGCAACTTCTATAAAACCGGTAAAATGTGGTAGACTAACGCCAGTGAAAGGCAAGCAAAACAATTCACATTTCAAGATAAACTTTATGGAGGTAGCAATTATGAAAAAGTGGCTTTGCAAGGTTTGCGGTTATATCTATGAAGGCCCCGAGGCTCCTGCGGAGTGCCCCGTGTGCCACGCCAAGAGCAACATGTTCGAAGAGGTCAAGGGTGAGCTCAAGCTCGCTGCCGAGCACGAGTTCGGCGTTTACGGCAAGACCGTGAAGAACAACCCCGACATCTCCGAAGAGGACAAGAAGTATATCTTTGACCAGCTGATGGCCAACTTCAACGGCGAGTGCAGCGAAGTCGGCATGTACCTCTGCATGGCGCGCGTTGCGCACCGCGAGGGCTATCCCGAGATCGGCCTGTATTGGGAGAAGGCCGCCTATGAAGAGGCGGAGCACGCCGCGAAGTTCGCCGAGATGCTCGGCTCCGACCTCGAGCCCAACATGAAGGCAAGCACGAAGGACAACCTCAAGTGGCGCGTCGACTGCGAGTTCGGCGCCACGAGCGGCAAGTTTGACCTCGCCCTGTGCGCGAAGAAGAACGGCCTCGACGCCATCCACGACACCGTGCACGAGATGGCCCGCGACGAGGCCCGTCACGGCCGCGCCCTCAAGGGCCTGCTTGAAAGATACTTCAAGTAAACCGAAACCGCAGCAATTCCGAGCTTATTGAGAGAGGAGCAGGGAAACCTGCTCCTTCCTCTTTTTCCCGTGACCGCCACCGCGCTGAGCGAAGAAGATCCCCACCAAAACGGAGAGTAAAACGAATGAAGTCCAACAAAATGCTTATGAAACAAAACAACGCAGGCTTTACGCTGGTGGACGTGCTGATCGTGATCGCGGTCATCGCCATACTGAGCGTGGGCGCATACCCGGTATTCTCAACTCTGATCGAGAAAAGCTGGGAGGCGGCGGACATTTCCGGCGTGCGCTCGGCATTCGACCACGTTTCCGCGGAGGCGCTGATGGGGAATAAGACAGCCACCGTTACGGTCGATCTGAAGCAGAAGCAGGCGGATTGGCAGTCGATGGACCCTGTGAACATCCGCGGGATCATCCACTACAAGGGTGCGGACGACACGAACAACTGGAAAGGCGTTGCGTCGCCGGGCGGAAACTGCGTCGTTTCCTACGAGGAAGACGTCGGCGTGGTGCTCACATGGAGCGGCGAAGCGGCTGCCAAGCCCCAATATCCGTTTGACACCGACGTGAAGGACTATTTTTCGCTGCTCTACAATACCGATTTCTGGAAGGACGGCAGCCTCAAGACCCCTAATTTTGAGTTTGATTCCCGCTGCCCAGGCTCAAAATACATCCCCTCTCTTGAGAAGGAGCTTGAGAAGCTGAACAACAGCCTTTTGCAGCAGGAAAACTGCACCTGGGCATTTCTGGGAAATCCCTATGACGGTCGGGAAAGCGAGCGCTATCTCTTCTGGACCTCTCTCAACACGAATGAAGTCGGCGGCGGCGTGAACATCCCCGTGATTATTCAGACCGGTGACGGGAAATACTATGTTTCCCACACCACGACCGGAGAGCGGGAAAACAAGGACGGCAAGTATATTGCGGTCTCAAAGCACCTCTACAACGACCAGCAGTACAAGTCGGTCTTGAAGGCGGGAGAAAAATACGACTCCCTGACGGCCGCCTATGTCGCATATTTGCTCGCGCTTGAGGAATACGAAAAGAGCGCCCTCGATTCAAACTGACCGGCCGTGCACCCAAAAGGAAAGGCGGATAAGAATGAACGTGATGATGACGGGACGGAGACGCTGCGCGCTCGCGCTTCTGCTTGCCGCCCTCGTACTGAGCGGCTGCGGCAAAAAGGACGCGCCCGACGCGCCCGAGCAGACGGCGCAGACGGCGGCGTACAGCAACCTCAGCGACGAAGCGTCTAAGGAGCTGCTTTCAGAGCTTTTCGCGGACGCGGGGATCGCAGCGGAGCGGGCGGACAAATTCTTTGCCTGCCTTGACCAGTTCAACGGCAGCGTCAAAGCGGAATGGCTGACGGACGGCTTTGAAACGGCAGCCCCCACGGAGACAAAGTACGACCCCTATGAGATGCAGGAAATGTGGATGGAGCGGCAGGGGGACTTCCCCGGCTACAACTGCCGCATCACGGCGTATGAGCTCATGGGAGATCGCATCACCGCCGGCGAAGATCAGCCGGACACCAACGGGGAAGACTGGCTCTTCATGGACCTTGAAACGCTCAAGCGCGACCCGGACGCGCTCTGCGGAAAGAGCACGGCAGACTTCTGCGCCCTGTTCGCGCCGGTGGAGGCGGCGGACTCAACGGACTCTTCCGTGCAGGCGGAGACCCTGCGCAAGGGCTGGGCGGCGCGCGGCGTCACCTTCTCAGACGGCGGGTGCAGCATGATCTCCGTCGTCTTCCACGACCGTTTTTCCGAAACGGAGAATACGCTCTTCATCGGACACGTCGGCGTGCTCCTTCCCGCCGGGGACGATGGGCTTTATTTTGTCGAAAAGGTCGCCTTTCAGGAGCCGTACCGCCTGACGAAGTTTGAAAGCTGCGCCGCGCTCAAAAGCTATCTCATGGCAAAGTACGACACCGGCTGGGGACAGGATACGACGCCTCCGTTCCTCATGGAAAACGACGTCCTGATGGACGGAGAAGCAGCGCAGTAAACGCATGAAAACCGCAAACGCCCGCCATTGCACCTCCGATGGGTGCGGTGGCGGGCGTTTTCCCGTCCGCGCTTTCCGGTATGCGCGCGCCGCGCGCCGCATACTCATAGGGGAGAAAAGGGGGGACGGGGCATGAGGAAAAAGGGATGCTTGCTGCTCGCGGCGCTTGCGCTGCTGCTCGCGGGCTGCGGGGAAAAGACACAGAAGAGCGCGGAGGACTTGCAGGCGCGCTATGCGCAGATGCAGGGCTATGAGGCGATCGTGGAGACCGCCGTGCCGCGCGGGGACGAGACGCTGTACTATACGCTCTCGCTCGAACATTCAAATGGGGAGACGCGGGCGGCGGTGCTCGCGCCGGAGGAGCTCACGGGCGTCGGCGCGGTGCTTGAGGGCGACAAGCTGACGCTGACGTTCGACGATCTGGTGCTGGACGTGGGCACGCTCTCGCCGCGCGTTTCGGCGCTTTCCTGCGTGCCGCTCGTGCTGCAAAACTTCCCGAAAGTGTATCTCGACAGCTCGGGTGCGGAAACACTCGGGGACGTCGATACGCTGCGTGCCGATTTTTCGCTGACGCTCAGCGGCGAAACGCTCGCCTGCTCGCTCTGGTTCGACGCCTCCGGCGCGCCGGTGTACGCCGAGATCGCGGAAAATGACAAAATTATTGCCGCGGCGGAGTTTACGAATTTTATTTTTGGTGATATACTATCGCCGGACGCAGCGCAATAGCGCGCGTCGAAACTGAAAGCAAAAGGGTGGAAGCGTCTATGGAAAGCACGCTCAAGAGGACCTGGGCGGAGATCGACCTTGACCATCTGACCCATAATTTCGAGGTCATCCGCCGCCGCGTCGGCGATAAGGTGAAGCTGCTCGGCGTCGTCAAGGCAGACGGCTATGGCCACGGCGCGGTGGAGATCGCCAAGCGGCTCGAGCAGCTCGGCGCGGGATACCTCGCCGTGTCGAACATCGACGAATGCGAGGAGCTGCGCGACAGCGGCGTGACGCTGCCGATCTTAATGCTGGGCTTCACGCCCGCGGATCAGACGGCGCGCATTTTGCAGCTGCACATGACGCAGGCGGTGCAGAGCTACGACATCGCAAAGGAATTTTCCGACCGCGCCATCGCGCTGGGCGGGAAGATGACCGTGCACGTCAAGCTCGACACCGGCATGGGCCGCCTCGGCTTTTCGTGCGACGAGGCGCACTTTGACGCGAGCCTGCGCGACATTCTGCGTGTGCTCGAACTGCCGGGACTCGACATCGAGGGAGTGTTCACGCACTTCAGCGTGTCGGACGAGGACACGACGGAGAGCGTCGAATTTACGAAATTGCAGCATGAGCGCTTCGCGCGCATGATCGAAAAGGTGGAGACGCAAAGCGGCTTCCGCTTCCAGCTCCACCACTGCTGCAATGCCGGCGGCATTGCAAGCTACCCCGAATGGGCGTGGGATATGGTTCGCTGCGGCATCATCCTCTACGGTTCGGGCGACTTGGCCGAAAAGATGGGCATGCAGCCCGTCATGTCGCTCAAAACGCGCGTGGCGACGATCAAGGACTTCGCCGCGGGCGAGCCCATCAGCTACGGGCGCACATACTTTACGCAGCGGCCCAGCCGCATTGCGGTCCTGCCCATCGGCTACGCCGACGGCCTGCACCGCGCGCTCTCGAATCAGATCGAAGTGCTCACGCCCTATGGCCGCGCCAAGCAGGTCGGGCGCATCTGCATGGATATGTGCATGATCGACGTGACCGACCTCCCGCAGGTGAAGTCCGGCGACGAGGTCGAGATCTTCGGCGAGCACATCCTCTGCGCGGACGATGCTGCGCTCTGCGATACCATCCCCTATGAGCTGATGTGCGCGGTCAGCAAGCGTGTGCCGCGCGTCTATCGCTTAAACGGCGTACCCGTCGACAAGAATTTGCAGCCGCTTTAAGAAAAGCACGCGGCATCTGTCCTCAGCATACGATGGACTGGGGGCAGAAAGACGGGGAAAGTTGCGAGCCCCCGTATAAATTCCGCCCCCGCGTGGGAGAATGAAATTGGCCCCTGACAAAGGCAAGGGTACTTTCTTCCGCTCGGAGTGTGAATAGCTAAGTGGATATCAATGTGAAACGCGGCGATATTTATTACGCCGATCTCTCGCCCGTGGTCGGAAGCGAACAGGGCGGCGTGCGTCCGGTGCTCATCGTGCAGAACGACACCGGTAACCGCTACAGCCCCACGGTGATCGCGGCGGCCATCACCTCGCAGACGAACAAGGCGAAGCTGCCGACGCATATCGCGCTCTCCGCGCCGGACTACGGCCTGCCGCGCGACAGCGTGGTGCTGCTCGAGCAGATCCGCACGCTCGACAAGCGGCGCCTGCGCGAGCGCATGGGGCGCGTGGACGGCGAGCTGATGGAGCGCATCGACGCAGCCATCGCCGTGAGCTTCGGCTTACAGAACACACAATTGGTCTAACCCCTCCGGCGCGTACGGAAAGAGTGCGCGCCGGGGAGAAAATGAGGAATACAGCATGAAAAAGAGAAACAACGCCTTTGCCCGTCTGGTGGGACTGCTTCTGGTGAGCGCAACGGTGCTGACGCTGACCGTCGCTGCGACCGGCGGCGCGGGCACGAGCAGCGACCCGCTTGTGACGCTGAGCTACTTAAACGAAAAATTCCTGCCGCAGATCCTTTCCGAGGTGGACAAGAAGACCGCCTCTCGCGAACAGACGCTCTCGAGTAAGCTCACCGAGCAGGTGAAGAGCGAGACGCAGGCCTTCGAGCAGAAGTACGGCGCGTCAAGCGGAAACGCCTCCGGCGGCACGGCGGCGAGTTTTACGGTCGTGACGCTGAATCAAGGGCAGATCCTGTACATGGGCGTCGGCTGCGAGGCGATGCTGCGCACCGGCAGCGGCGTGTGCGTAGCGGCGAGCACCCCGGGCCTCATCGACGAGACGTCGGGCGCGGCGCTTGCGGGCGGCCTCGGTTTGCAGAAGAATCACCTTTACATGGCGACGGTCGACAGCCGCGGCGTGCAGGCGAGCGCGAACAGCACAAAGCTGCTCGTACGCGGCAATTACAGCGTGCAGTAAAATCCCTACATAAAGAAAAGAGCTTGTGCATAGAAATAGCACAGGCTCTTTATTTTGTGCCGACAGGAGGGGAGAGCGGTGGGGGACTGGAAAGCATTGCCGCGCGGCTCGTTTTTCCGTTCGGCGCGGCTCGACTGTGCACTCTCACTGTTATCCGGCGCGATGGTACGCGAGGAGAAGCGCGGGAAGCTGCTGGCGCTGCCGTACAGCGAGAGCGCGCCGTTCCCGCTGCCGGAGCTCTTCTGCCTTGCCCACATCGGAACGGTCGACGGGAGAAAGTGTGTGATCTATCGCGTGAATGAGAAAAATTCGCCCATCCTGTGAAAAAATGCAAATTATGTCTACCATCCCGAAAGAAAGTATGCTATACTCTCTCTGACTAAGATGAGAAAAGAGGTTCTGCACGATGAAATGTCCCTATTGCGGATACAAAGAGAGCAAGGTCATTGATTCCCGCCCTGCCGAAGAGGGCAGCAGCATCCGCCGCCGGCGCGAGTGCCTCTCGTGCGCCAAGCGCTTCACCACCTATGAGACGGTGGAGAGCCTGCCGATGGTCGTCATCAAAAAGGACGGCAGCCGCCAGAGCTTTGACAAGCGCAAGGTCTTGAACGGCATGATCCGCGCGTGCGAAAAGCGCCCCGTTCCCTTTGAGGTGCTCGAGCAGAAGGCGGACGAGATCGAGCAGACGCTGCAGAACTCTCTCGAGCGCGAAGTCAGCACCGAGTACATCGGCGAGCTCGTCATGGACAAGCTGCGCGCCGTGGACGAGGTGGCCTACGTGCGCTTTGCCTCGGTCTACCGCCAGTTCAAGGACATCGACACGTTTATGAAGGAACTCAACAAGCTGCTCGAGGGCAAGTGAGCTATAAAATGTTCTGAATCGAAATTTCCTGCATTTCCGACAGCACCAAAAGCTGCGATTTGAGCTCCGCGACACACGCGCAAAATTCGCCCTCGTCCTGTTCAGAGGCGAAGCTGTCCGCGCGGGCAAGCAGGGATTCGACCTCGTTGAGCTCGTCGTGCTGCAAAGTGATGTGGAAATACGTCGCGTGCGCGTCCCAGCTTTCGTGAAGCGCGGAGAGATCATCGCGCACGCTGTCCCAGTTCTCCGCCTGCGCGGTGTCCTGCAATTTGTCAAGCGCTGCGCACCAGTCTGTAACTAAGCCGTCGGCGACGGCGGCATTCAAGAGCGCCGCGCCAAAGAGCGCGAGCAGCAGGCAGAACGGGATCCAGAAAAATCGCTTCATTTGGCACTGTCCTTTCCGATGCACAGAATTTTGCCCGCGCCGTCGAGCGAGAGCAGAAAAATCTCCGACGGGGCGTGGTAGCCCTGCGCGCGCACGGTTTTGTCGAGCCACGCGGCATCCAGACCCGCGAGCGAGAGGTTTTCGCCCAGTACCCGCCCGTCGTTGATGAAGATGTGCGGGAGAAAGGTGTCGTCCTTGACGGACTTTCCCAGCTGTTTAGGCGTTGCGGGCTGCTCGTCGGGATAGAGGAGGACAGAGAGCTGCCCGTCGGTTTCGAGCACCGCGTATTTGACGCTTGTGAGGTCCGTCACGCCCTGAGAGCGGAGTTCCTCGATGAGCTCGTCGAGCGTGAAGCGGTTGTGGCGCATTGCGTCCTGCTGCACCTTGCCATCTAAAATGAGCGCCGTCGGGCTGCCGCAGATCAGCCGCCGCAGGCGGATGGAGCGCACGCTTCCCCACGAGAGCAGCATCGAGAGCAGCAAGAGCGTCACGATCGGGATGACGCCGTTTAAAAGCGGGATGCCGAAATCCTGCATCGGCACGGCGGCAAGGTCCGAAATGAGCAGCGTGAGCACGAGCTCGATGGGCTCGAGCTCGCCGATCTGCCGCTTGCCGAGAAGGCGCAGCCCGACCATGATGAGAAAATAGAGCACGATCGTGCGGATAAAAGCAGTAGCCATAGTCATCCTCCCTTTTTGGGAGTTTGCCCCGCGGAGGGGCGAAATAACCGCTTTCATCCGGAGAAGTCCGGTTTGAAATATATTAAAAAAACGCAGAAGTGAAAGGAGCTATGGAGTTTCTCCATCATAAGCGCCAGCGCCCGCCTTTGGCGGGACGACGAGGTGGGAAGAGGATCGAAATTTCGGCGGATGCTTCCCCGTGCCCGTGGGCGCGCACACAGCCGACAAACATGCGGGCGACCGCAGAACAAAGGGGCTGTGACCATGGGAAAAGCGACAAATGACTGCGCATTTGTCCTTTTGAAGAAGCGGCTTTGCGCCGTAAAGGGGTATCTTTGCCCATTTTTCAAAAATCATCAAAAGGAGAATGTTATCATATGTGCGGAATCGTTGGATTCATTGGTCAGGAACAGGCGGCCCCCATCCTGCTGGACGGGCTCGCGCATCTGGAATACCGCGGGTATGACTCCGCGGGCGTGGCCGTCATCTCGGCGCAGGGAAAGCTGCAGGTCGAAAAAGCGGTGGGCCGGCTCAAGGTCCTCAGCGAACAGATCCACGGCGGCGCGGACCTCGAGGGCTGCATCGGCCTTGGTCACACCCGCTGGGCGACGCACGGCGCGCCGAACATCATCAACTCTCACCCCCACGTGAGCGAAAACGGCAAGTTCGCCGTCATCCACAACGGCATCATCGAAAACTACGTCGAGATCAAGGAATTTCTGATCGGTCAGGGCATCCGGTTCAAGTCCGAGACCGATACTGAGGTCGTGGCACAGCTGCTCGAATTCTACTACAACGAGTGCCACGACTTTTTAGAGGCCGTGGGCCGCGTGCTGCGCCGCATCGAGGGTGCCTACGCCCTCGGTATGCTCTGCGCCGACTGCCCGGACCGCATCATCGCCGCGCGCAAGGACGCGCCGCTGCTGCTCGGCTACGGCAAGGGCTGCAACTTCCTCGCCTCCGATGTGACGGCCATCATCAAGCACACGCGCGACGTCGCCTACATGGAAGACGGCGAGGTCGCCGTGCTGACGCGCGAGGGCATCGAGGTCTACGACGCGCTGGAGCAGAAGGTCGAAAAGAAGCACTTTACCATCGACTGGGAGGTCTCCGCCGCGGAAAAGGGCGGCTACCAGCACTTCATGCTCAAGGAGATCATGGAGCAGCCCGAGGCGCTGCGCCGCGCGATCTCCCCGCGCATCAAGGACGGCAGGGTCATCTTCGACGATCTCAAGCTCCCCGTCGAGAAAATGCGCGAATTTACCCGCATTTTCATCGTGGCCTGCGGCTCTTCGTATCATGTCGGCATGATCGGCAAGTACAATCTTGAGCATCTGCTGCGCCGCAATGTCGAGGTCGTGCTCGCGTCCGAATTCCGCTACAGCGACCCCATCGTGGACGATAAGTCGCTCGTCATTGTCATCTCCCAGTCGGGCGAAACGCTCGATACCATGGCCGCGCTGCGCGAGGCGAAAAAGCGCGGCGGCTACATCCTCTCCATCGTCAACGTGGTCGGTTCGTCCATCGCGCGCGAGTCGGACGATGTGCTCTACACCTGGGCCGGCCCCGAGATCGCCGTTGCGACGACAAAGGCCTACTCCACGCAGCTCGCAGTGCTCGACATGATCGGCCTTGCGTTTGGCGAGGCGCTCGGCACGGTGAAAAAGGAGGAGTACAACGAGGCGGTCGCAGAGCTTCAGAAGCTGCCGGAGAAGATGGAGCAGTTCCTCGCGAGCGAGAGCTGCGAGGCCATCCCCAAGTACGCTTCCCAGTATTTCAACCACAATTCTGTCTTCTTCATCGGCCGCAACCTCGACTATGCGCTCGGACTCGAGGGCTCGCTCAAGCTCAAGGAGATCAGCTACATCCATTCCGAGGCCTACGCCTCCGGCGAGCTCAAGCATGGCACGATCTCGCTCATCGAGGACGGCACGCTCGTTATCGCGCTCGGCACCTACGCCCCGCTTTTCGACAAGGCCATGAGCAACGTGGTCGAGGTCAAGGCCCGCAGCGCGGACGTTCTCGCGCTCGCGACCGAGAGCCACCGCGGCGAGATGGCGAAGACCGTCGAAAATGTTATCACGATCCCCGATACGGCGCAAATGCTGCTGCCGTCGCTCGGCGTTGTGCCGCTGCAGCTGCTGGCGTATTATATCGCGCTCCAGCGCGGGTGTGATATTGATAAGCCTCGCAATCTTGCGAAATCTGTCACTGTTGAATAAAAAGGGAGCACCCGAAAGGGTGCTTCTTTTTTTGCGCCCGCAGGGCGCACTCTATTATCCCCCACACCGTGTGGGGGACGCGGGAAAGGGGGATATTCTCTTTCTCGAAAGAGAATATCCCCCTTACACCCCCAAGAGAAAGGACGAGGGGAGCCCCCCTCGACCCCCAACATTGGCAGTTTGCAGCTTGAATGACTGCACGCGCTGCGCAACAGCGGATAGTAGGAGCAAATCAAATCGTATAGCAACACCCAACGCGGCAACGCCGCGCGCAGGGAAGTGCAATCGGCAAGCGCCGCATCTCTTCGAGCTGCTCGCTTGCAATGGTGGGGTCAAGGGGCAGAGCCCCTTGCGTTCTCTTGGGGGTCTAAGGGGGCCATTCTCTCACGTGAGAGAATGGCCCCCTTTATTCGCCTCCCCTGCGCAGCGCAGGGAAATATTCACCCCGCCAGTGCGGCGTTCACCGCATCGACAGAAAATTCCGTCCACGCGAGGTCATCTTTGGCGGCTCGCTCGTCAAGAAACGCGCTGTACGCAGCTTCATCAATGCTCTCGCCATTCAGCGTGTAAACGGCATTTCCATCACTGCCTTCGGACATGGCAGCAAAATCGTCATAGACCAACACGCCATTTTCAAAGCGGGCGCGGGATGCGCCGTTGTCGAAGGCACCGTTCGACCATTCGAATGTGCCGTCGGCCTTCGGCGACAAAAAGCCGCGGTAGACGATCTGGTTGGCGTAAACCGCGCCATCGTAGCAGGTGAGGACGACGTATTCCTCGTCGCCGCTGTAGTCGATGTTCAGCACCAGCTCGTCTGCGCCGTCGCCGTCCAGGTCGAGCAGGGCGAAACGGGTGATCGTCCAGTCCATGTCCGAGCCGTCGACGCCCTTGGTGGCGTAGACGTCGGGCGCGCGGAACGAGGCGGTCGTCGCCTCGACGCCAGCGTTGATGAGATTCGCCGTCACGGTGACGTCGCCGGTGAAGAAGTCTTCATACAGGCTGCCCGCCTGCGCGTCAGGCGGGGTGTCGTTTGCGTCCGCCTCCTTCTGCCCGCAGGCGGTCAGGAGCAGCGCGAGGGTCAGCGCGGCAGTGAGGCCGCACTGAAGATGTTTTTTCATATGGAATTCTCCTTTCCGATGTTTGCCGCACAGTCTGCGGCGATATGGATGGTAACATGACTTTAGACGAAAGTCGTTACAAAAAGGTTGCAGTTTGGAGACAAAAAGAAACAAAAAAGAGCGCCTGCGCGCTCTTTCCTTTAGAACAAAAGCGTGACCCCGTGCGTCAGCAGCGTGATGATGCAGCCCGCGATGACGACGCCGAGGAAGATGACCGGCACGGCGCGCTTTAAGCGCATGTTGAGCACGGCGGCGATCAGCGCGCCCGTCCACGCGCCGGTGCCCGGCAGCGGGATGGCGACGAAGATCAAAAGCCCCCACGTCTGGTAGCGGAGCACGTCGGCGCTTTTCGCCTCGGCGCGCGCTTCAAGGTGCGAAATGAAGCCCTCAAGCTTTGGAATATGGATGCGCACCCATCGGAACAGCGGGCGGACAAATAAAATGATAAACGGCACAGGGATCATGTTGCCGACGAGCGACGCGGCAAACGCTACGGGGATCGGCAGCCCCATCGCAACGCCTGCAGGCAGGCCGCCGCGCAGCTCCACGACGGGGAGCATCGAGATGAGCATGGTGAGCAGCGTTTCGCCGAGCGGGGTTTCGTGCAGCCAGAGAGAAAGAGAGTCGAGCATGGTGCGCCTTTCTGAAATGTAAGCGGGATAATACCTCATTTTAAATAAAATGATAGCACGAAACGCTTCGCCGCGCAAGGGCCGCGGGATTAAGGTTCTATAAAGGTGCAGGGCCCCGGAATTTCCGGAGCCCTGCGCTTTTGAGTACGAATCAGCGGTTGTTCTTGTTCTGGCTGTTCTGATTCTGGTTGCCGTTCTGGTTCTGATTGGTGTTTTCCTGATTCTGGTTCTTGTTCTGATTATTGCGCTCCTTCATGTGCTCGCCTCCTTTCGCTTTTCTTGCTTGCAGACATAGTGTTGACGGGCAAAAGTAAAAATATACCGTGGGATTTTCACTTTTTCGGGCAAATTGTTGTTGACAAACCGGAAAATAGAGCATATACTACTTACGCAAAATAAAGAAGAGCGGTGCATTCGTTCTCACCCCCAGCAAAGCGAAGGGGTCAATCGTGGAAAACAAAGCCTTCGGGCTTTTTTGTGTCATGGTACGGGTGCAGAATGTTCTGTGCTCGTTTTTTGTTTGCCAAATTCTTTATGAAAAACGGAGGTGCTTCGGTATTAGCAGCAACGTGCATCAGATCAACGAAGAGATCCGGGACAGCGAGATCCGTCTCATCAGTGCGACCGGCGAGCAGCTCGGCATCATGTCTGCCGCGCAGGCGCAGCACATCGCCGACGAGCAGGGGCTTGACTTAGTCAAGATCTCGCCGCAGGCCAAGCCGCCTGTGTGCAAGCTCATGGACTACGGCAAGTTCCGCTTTGAACAGGGCAAGCGCGAAAAGGAAGCCAGAAAGAACCAGCATGTCGTCGAGATCAAGGAAGTGCGCATGTCCCCCGGTATCGACGTGGGCGATTTTAACACCAAGCTCAAAAACGCCCAGAAATTCATTGCCGACGGCAACCGTGTCAAGGTCTCTGTCCGCTTCCGCGGCCGCGAGATGGCACACACGGACATCGGCCGCGATCTTCTTGTGCGCTTTGCAGAGTCCGTCGCCGAGGTCGCCAACCTGGATAAAGAGCCGAAAATGGAAGGCCGCAGCATGTCGATCTTCCTTTCCCCCAAGGCGGGAAAGTAACTTTGAGCGCCACTACAAATACGAAAAGGAGAAACTACTATGCCCAAGCTGAAAACCCACAGCGGTTCCAAAAAGAGATTCAATCTGACCAAGTCCGGTAAGGTCAAGGTCGCCAAGGCTTTCAAGAGCCACATCCTGACCAAGAAGCCCACCAAGCGTACGCGTCGTCTGCGTCAGGGCGGCTATGCTGACAAGACCACTGCCAGCACGATCCGCAAGATGATCCCCTACAAATAATTTACAACGATACGCTTTAAGGAGGCTTATACAATATGGCACGTGTTAAAGGCGCGATGATGACGCGCAAGAGAAGAAACAAGACCCTCAAGCTCGCCAAGGGCTACTGGGGCAACAAATCCCGCCACTTCAAGATGGCCAACGAGCAGGTCATGAAGTCCCTGACCTACGCTTATGTCGGCCGCCGCCTGAAGAAGAGAGACTTCCGCTCCCTGTGGATCACCCGTATCTCCGCAGCCTGCAAGCTCAACGGCATGAACTACTCCACGTTCATGCATGGCCTGAAGACCGCCGGCATCGAGATCAACCGCAAGATGCTCAGCGAGATGGCCATCAACGATCCCGTCGCTTTCACCAAGCTCGTCGAGATCGCGAAGAACGCCTGATTTTATTCGCTAAAAAACACCGCTGCATGAGCAGCGGTGTTTTTTTATTTTCTGCACAAAATGTAGAAAAGATCATAACGACGGAAAGAGGAAGAAACGCATAAGAAAAACGCTCAAACGGAATCTGTCGTATGACGACAGGAACCACCTTTCCTGTGTCTCGCTCTACTGCGACGGCGAAGACGGCAGGCGCGTGCGCCGCACGCGCACCTATCCCACGATGGAGCAGGCCGAGCAGGTCATCGCCGAGCACCGCCGCGCGCAGCTGCTCGGCGGCATGAGCGCGCCCAGGGACGTTTTTGTGGAGGACTGGCTGCGCTGCTCAAACGGCTGCACCGCGACTGGGAAAGGCGGCGGAAGCAGGACCCTAAATATAACCCCGAGGGCTACGTCGCCGTGAACGAAGCGGGAAAGCCCTATCAGCCGGACGTTCTGTGCCGGCGTATCGCGCAGTTCATCGCCGCGCAGGGCCTCCCGCCGATCTCGCTCCACGGGCTGCGCCACAGCTTTGCGAGCGTCGCCAACAGCCAGAATGTGCCGATGTTCAGCATCTCGAAGGCGCTGGGGCACAGCTCAACATCCGTGACGAGCGCGGTGTATATGCACCTTTTCGACGACGCGGTGGCGGACGTGGTCTCGCAGGTGGCGAGCGCCATCACGGGAAAAGAGCAGTGAGCGTCAGGGAAACAGAAACGGCAGCGCGGGCAGGGCAAGAAGCAGCGACAGCAGCGCTTGCAGCACCTTTCCCTTGAGATAATACCGCGCGGAGAGGGGAGTGGCCGCGAGCACGCTGAGCGTCTGGCAGTGGACGCTCATCCCGCCCCAGCCGAGCAGCGCCGCGCAGGCGAGAAAGCCTGCGCGCGAGCAGGGGAGCGACAGCACGCCGCTCGTGAGCTCTAAAAATCCGAGCAGCAGCGCGCAGGGGAGCGATGAGGCGAAGGCCTCCGGCAGAAAGTGCAGCAACAGCCGCGCAAGCACCGTGAAAAACACGACGAACGCGCTCACATTGAGGCATCCCGTCAGCGCGTTCTGCACCGCCGCGGGAAAGGCTGCGGAAAGATGCTGCGCTTTTGCGCTTTTGTGCGGATATGTTCCATGCGGCACCGGCGGCAACGCGCGGCAGGTGAGAAGACCTGCGCAGAGCGCCGCGGCGACGTGGATGAGGTACAGCGCCGCGCCCGCGCGGCTCGACGAAAACAAGCCCGCGCCGCACACGCCGAGCAGAAATCCCGGTCCCGCGTTGTTGCAGAAGGCGAGCAGCCGCTCGCCCTCGTCTCGCGACAGCACACCGTTTTCCACAAGCTCGGCAGCTGTCCGTGCGCCGACGGGGTAGCCGCCGCAAAGACCCAGCGCCAGTGCGGCCGCGCCCGTACCCGAAAGACCGAACAGCGGCCGCATCAGCGGCGACAAAAGCGCAGAGAGCAGCTCCGACGCGCCGCAGGCGATGAGCAGCGACGAGAGCACGAAAAACGGAAACAGCGACGGGATAAGCGTCTGCGCGCAGAGCAGCATCGCGTCCCGCGCCGCCTGTGCGCTGACCTCCGGCAACAGCAGCAGTGCGGAAAAGCAGCACAGCACCGCCAGAAGCGGCAAACGGTCTCTTATTTTCATGCCATCACCTGACCTTCCAGACGAGTCTATGCGCGGGGCAAGCCGAACTTGCCCGCCTGGGACAGGCAAATCCGCGCGAAAGGGCGCATAGGCTTTGCCCAAAGGGGAGATGGACGATGGAACGAAACGAACGGCCGCAGCGCATGCTGGCGCGCATGGCAGAGCTCTTTGACCTGCCGGCGGACATCGTGGCGGGGCTGTGCCATGTGGAGATGCTGGGCGACCGGCAGCTCTTTCTGGAGGGACACAGCGGGATCTTGTCCTACGGAACAGAGCAGATCGACGTGGGGGCGGGCTCGCTCATCCTGCGCGTGCGCGGGCAGAATTTGACGCTGCGCAGCATGACCGACAGCGAGGTGCGCATCTTCGGTAAGATCGACGCCGTGGAATATGTGAGATGAGGGAGCTATGCTGAAAAAAGCTGTCAAGCTGCTGCGCGGCAGTGTATGCGTGCGCGCAAAGAGCGCGTACCCCGAGCGGATGCTGAACCTCTGCTCCGCGCGGGGCATCGAATTCTGGGATGTCAGGTGGATCGACGATACGGCGCTGTCGTTCTGCGTGGCACGCGGCGACCTGCGCGCGCTGCGCCGTGCCGCCGAGGGCTGCGGGGCGGAGGTATCTATCGAGCGCACGGCGGGCACGCCGTTTTTCTTCGCGCGCCTGCGCCGACGCCACGCACTGTTCACCGGCGGCATTCTGTGTGCGGCGCTGCTGCTCGTCAACTCGCTTTTCATCTGGGATTTTGAGGTCACGGGCAACGAGACCGTCCCGACTGAGACGATTTTGCATGCCCTGCGCGAGCACGGCGTCCACCGCGGAACGTTCATCTATTCGTTCCGCTCGCAGGATATCTGCAACCGCGTTTTGCCGGAGCTCAAGGACCTCTGCTGGGTGGCGGTCAACGTGCGCGGCTGCAAGGCCTATGTGCAGGTGCGCGAGCGCGTGCGCGCACCAGAGCGGGTAAACGAGAGCGAGCCGACGAACGTCATCGCGGCAAAGCCGGGCCTTATCACCAAGGTCCGCGCGCTGGATGGGGAGAAAAGAGTCCTGCCCGGCACGAGCGTACAGCAGGGCCAGCTTTTGATCGCGGGCGTGGTGGACACGGGCGGCACAGAAAAGCCGAGCGTGACGACGCGTTTTTTAGCGGGCAAGGGCGAAGTCTGGGCACGGACATGGTACGACCTCACCGTCCGCGTGCCGCTCACGTATGAAAAGAAGGTTTACACCGGAAAAGAAAAGCGCAGCCATACCTTGATTTGGGGCGAGAATCGGTTGAAAATTGGTGCAAAAGGGAGTAGCATTTGCAATGTTGATTGTGATAAAATAAAGAATCAAACACAATGGACGCTTTTTGGCCTTTTTGCCCTGCCCGTCACATGGGAGACGGAAACGCTGCTGCCCTACGAATTGGAAGTAACACCACGTTCCCGCGCCGACGCGGAGGCGCAGGGAAAAGACATGCTCGAAACGTATCTTGCCGCCCTCTTGGGGGAGACTGGCAGCGTGACGCAGCGGCGCTTTTCGACCGCTGTGGAGGGCGACACCCTCGTCGTGACGCTCTCCGCCGAGTGTGAGGAGCAGATCGGAAAAGAGGTGCCCATTGCCGTCAGTGAAGGATAACACCGTCAGCCGCGACCGGCCGGCGTCAACATTTTTTCAGGAGGAAACACAGCATGGAACAGCGCATCAGCATCGAACGCATGGAGCAGGCGGTCAATTTGTTCGGCTCATTCGATGAGAACGTGCGGCTGATCGAATCGGAATTCAAGGTCACCATTTCCAATCGCGAGGGCGAGCTGCGCGTGAACGGCGAGGTCGAGGACACGATGCTCGCCGTGAAGGCGCTCAATGCACTGCTCACGATCTCAAACCGCGGCGAGCCCATCACCGAGCAGAACGTGCGCTACGTGATCTCGCTCGTGCGCGCGGGACAGGAGGAGCGCATCAGCGAGCTGACGCAGGACGTCATCTGCATCAGCTCCAAGGGCCGCCCCATCAAGCCCAAGACCATCGGACAGAAAAAATACATCGAGTCCGTTTTGAAAAACACCATCACCATCGGCGTCGGCCCCGCAGGTACGGGCAAAACGTACCTCGCCGTCGCCGCGGCGGTCGCGGCGTTCCGCGAGCGCAAGGTGAACCGTATCATCCTGACGCGCCCCGCGGTCGAGGCGGGCGAGCGCCTCGGCTTCCTGCCGGGCGATCTGCAGAGCAAGGTCGACCCGTACCTGCGCCCGCTGTACGACGCGCTCTTCGACATGCTCGGCGCGGAGACGTACCAGAAATATTTAGAGCGCGGCAATATCGAGGTCGCGCCGCTCGCCTATATGCGCGGCCGCACGCTGGACGACAGCTTTATCATTTTGGACGAGGCGCAGAACACGTCCTGCGAGCAGATGAAAATGTTTTTGACGCGCATGGGCTTTAATTCAAAAATGGTCATCACCGGCGACGTGACGCAGATCGACCTGCCGGCGGACAAGATGAGCGGCCTCAAGCAGGCCGTGCGCGTGTTCAAAGACGTGGAGAGCATCGGCATCTGCGAGCTCACGGACCAGGACGTGGTGCGCCACGTGATGGTCCAGCGCATCATCAAGGCCTACGCGGACTATGAGGCCGCGCGAAACGAAAAGAGGAAAAAGTGATGGCAAAGAGACATTATATTCCCATCACGTCGGACGTGCCCGGCGTGAGCGACAGCAAATGCGCCTTCATCCGCAAGGTCATCCGCACGGCGCTCGCCGCCGAGGGTGTGGACTTTCCCTGTGAGATCGACGTGCGGCTGACGGGCGATGAGACCATCCACGAGATCAACCGCGAAATGCGCGAGGTCGATCGCGCGACGGACGTGCTGAGTTTCCCAATGTTCGAGCTTACCCCCGGCGAGCTGCCGGGTGAGGAGGACGCCGACCCCGGAACGGGCCTCGTCCCGCTCGGAGATATGGTCATCTCGCTCGAGCACGTCGCCGCGCAGGCGAAGGAATACGGCCACTCCAACCGCCGCGAGCTGGCGTACCTCGTGACGCACTCGGTGCTTCACCTTCTGGGCTACGACCATCTGGACGAAGGGCCGATGAAAGCGCAGATGCGGGAACATGAAGAGGCAATTATGAAATTGCTCGAACTCGAGCGGTGATAATTCCACACAGGTGCGGAGGAAAATGCCGCCTGCGGGCGGCAGGAGCACCCCCCCATTTTCTTTCCCGAGAAAGAAAACGGGCGGTGTGACCGTCCAAAAGAAAGGCGTTTAGATTGGCAGCCTCGATTTTGAACAACTCTTATGCCTTCGGAATGCAACTGCCTGCGCGCGGCGTTGCCGCGTTTGGTGTTGCTATACGACTTGACTCTCTCCTATTATCCGCTGTTGCGCAGCCGTTGGCAGCTCTGCTGCCTTACGGATGCGGCACACCCCTTGCGGGTGCCGCTCTGCCCATCTTGTAGAAGTGCGCAGTAATCATCGTCTACCGCCAGTCCCTACAATGCGGCGAGCGCCAGCAATGCCGCATTCGGCAGGCAGTCTGCCGCCCAACTACCGTCACTCGCGCCTCACGGTAGTAAGGCGCGG
>CDYT01011586.1_pt1 | contig 39294 bp, 57 predicted proteins | sample 557541 | NCBI WGS metagenome assembly CDYT01 (sample SAMEA3182060, study PRJEB8094) | gut metagenome | biome: human; feature: gut; material: Stool; isolation source: human stools | place: Canada | collected 2013-01-15
CCGGTATCTCCCTTGATGCCTTGAGGCCCTTGCGGGCCTGTGGCACCCGGATCGCCCTTGGCGCCTTTCTCACCCTGCGGGCCGGTATCTCCCTTGATGCCTTGAGGCCCTTGCGGGCCTGTGGCACCCGGATCGCCCTTGGCGCCTTTCTCACCCTGCGGGCCGGTATCTCCCTTGATGCCTTGAGGCCCTTGCGGGCCTGTGGCACCCGGATCGCCCTTGGCGCCTTTCTCACCCTGCGGGCCGGTATCTCCCTTGATGCCTTGAGGCCCTTGCGGGCCTGTGGCACCGGTTGCACCGGTTGCGCCTTTAGGGCCTTGGATACCTGTAGCACCGATCGGGATACCGAGTGATAACGTTTTGGTGAGGCCGTCGCCTACGAGTGAAGCAGTCGCCTTACTTCCCTCTGGCAGTGTCGAGACGTCACCGATTGTCAGTGCCGCCTTGTCCCACGTCTGGACGGCTTCACTCGCCTTCGATATGGCACTGTCGGCCTTCTTCTCTACTGTTTTCAAATCATCTATGTCGATGTCGGCGTTAAATGTGTAGTTATCGAGCGTGAGGCCTTTACCGGCATAGTAGGCATGGCCCCCACCGCCGCTACCCTCGGCGCTCCCGCTGCTACTTGTCTTAGTGCTCGTCTCGACACCGACTTCGTAATTATAAGTCATGACACCGTTATTGCATTTGATGATCTTCTTGACTACGGTTGCGGAGACGAACTTCCCATGCGAATTATCACGTGCCGAAATGATATCACCGACATCGACGTCAATGTCGTCGTGAGCGTCTACATGGACACTGCCAGACGTCTGCAATTCCTCGAGCTTTTTCTTACCATCTTCCTCAAGTTTCTCAGCGTCGGCGTTGCTGTAATCGTAAAATTCCGTGACTTCGTCAAGCCCAAACAGACTTTGCGTATGACTGACATTGCCGTTTTCGTCGGCGTAGAAATGCACGACTGCGCGATCCTCGAGCTCGCCAGTGCCGGCGCACACGAGGTGGTTGGTGCATCGGTGGACACTCGTCATTGTGAAATCGAGTAAGTCAGAATCAACGATGTTCGCATAGTCCACGACATTCGGCATGGACAGCTCGATTGCCGTCGCGGTGCGCCTCATGACGAGCTTCCGGCCATTAGCCTTCGCCATCGCCTTGAGGCCACTATACCCATCGATAAAGCGGTCGAAAGTGTATGTAATTGTGTCGTTATCGCGTGCCGCTATAAACGTGTCGCCGAGATCCATCCTTGAAATGAGCGAAGTAAGCACATCACCGATTTTCCCGGACACAGATAAATAACTATTGCCTAAATCTGGAAGCAAGCGCTTTCCCGCCAAAATACCATGCCATGTGCGCCCCTTGCATATCACAGTGTCTGCGGAGTCGACTCCGGAGTCATACGTCGATTCATCGACGACACCGCCATATTCCGTGGCGTCGATAAAGATGAGTTGGCCTTCTTCTGGGGCCTCTGTGCACATCATCGCTATAGTAAAGGAGTTTTCATCGCTGCCATAAGCGAGGTCAAGCTCAAAGTCCTCGACCTCGCGCACAGCGCCGTTCTTCGTGTCATAAACGACTATGACCATGCCGGTTCACCCTCCTCGTCATATACAGTCGCGTCAAACCCGAAAGCATTATTCCACGATACCTCTGACGTCCCGGCAGGCACACGTTCAAAGATGTATTCGCCGGACCCGACACCGTTACCCCTATGAGCTTTAGGGAATGCGTCCATTGTCTCGCCTTCGGCACTTGTGACCGTTACAGTCCGATTGATCGGATCGATGACCATATAACCACCGTCCGGCACAGTCACATCGACTTGGTATGTATTTGCGCCGATGATTATAGCCGGGTTGACCGCAGGTCCGTAAATTGTCAACTTTACAGGGCTAGTGGTATATTCACCGGCGATGAGATAGCGTTTCGGGAGAGTCACCCCGAGATCATACGGCACGTCATACGGCATGTCGAGAAATTCATAACCGGTAGAAGCGTTCACAGGTACGAATTCAGTCGTTTCACCTCGGCGCCACACGCCGTCGAGCAATACCGCAGTAAGCTCGGCCGACACTATAGCATCAAAAATGCTATTCACAGATGACGCCACGATATAGCACCTCTGTCGCCATTCCCCGATGCGGATCCTTCCCGGTTTCATCGCAGCGACATCGGCATCTGCTGCTCGCCTCAACGCATCAGCTGCCCCCATATCGATGAAAGCAGCTGAAATGGACACCTTTCGCGCCTTTCGTATAACCGACGTAAGCGAGCGGTAGCCGAGGTCATAATCCCATTCACGGCTGAACAGGTCATTTGGCTTGCCGACATAGATCCCAGAATTGAGCGGGATGACACCGGCAGTTGCCGACTCATAACAAATATCAAGCATATGCAACTGCCTTCCGCGCCATGCGTCCAAATTCCTTCTGCCCCATAACTGGTGTATACTGCGAGATGATAGCCGGCAAATTACGGGCGAGCCATTCGGTGACGTCTGATTGACCCGCGGATGCCGATAGCGCATTACCGATTACCGGCTGCGCCGTTTTCACCATACCACGCATGGCGTTGTCCGTAGACTGCAACAATAAATCAGCATCGTCGTCGACACCGAGTGCCGCACCCTGCATTGTATACTGGCCGATCTTGCGGAACACACGTGACGGGGAATGGATGCCAAGCAGGTTTTTTGCACCTTCGATGGCATCACCGACCGCACCCTTGACGGCATCGATCAGCTTACCGGCGGCACCTGTGACGCCATTTACCATACCTTGGATGATATTGGAACCGATTGACGCGACACGCCCGGGTATAGATGCGAGGCCGTTGATGAGGCTTTTCGCAAACTGCGTGGCAGCGTTCGCCGCCTGCTGGCCCATCTGCGATACGAAATTGAGCACATTCGTGATCACCGAATTGAGGAAACCGAGCACACGGCCGGGTAAACTCACTAGGAAATTAACGACGTTGGTTACGAATTGCGAACCTGCTTGTGCTGCATTCGATACCATGTTGGCGGCCCATGCCGCGACATTTGCGATGACCGTCGACAGGAACGCCGCAATGTTGCCAGGCAATTGTGCAAACCACGTGATGAGTGACTGGATCGCCTGCGGTACTGTTACCGTGAAGAAATTCACGACGCCCGTCACAAACCCAGAGATGTCTTCATACAGCTGCGCGAAACCGGTGATGACAAATGCAATGACCTCGGTGATGGCGGCAAACAACTTGATGGCCGTGCTGATCGCAGCTGCGAGCCCGACGCCGATGATGTTCGCGATGAACTCGAGCAGGGGCTGCGCGGTTTGGATCGCAGCGAAGAAATCATTGAAAGCAGGCGATAGTGTATCGATCGCGGGGAGCACTAGGTCGTTGACGTTATCGCCAAAAGTCTTGATGCCAGAGCTGATCGCGCTGAAAACGCTGTCAGCGGCGTCTGCCGCTGGTTTCAAATTGTCGTTAAATACACCTGCGAGCTTGCCGACGACTTTGTCGACGCCCGCGAACGCATCACGCATCGGCCCTTGCACGGCTTCAGGCAGGACATTGATGAGCGCATTGCGGAGGTAGAGGCCGACACCCGGTGCGTAATCTGCGACCGTCTGACCGAGGGTCACCATGATCTGGCCGACCCTCGGGATGATGTTCTCGCCCGCAGTAGCGACAGAACCGACGAGTTGATCCGTCAGGACTTCCATATCGGCGTTTTCATTGCCGAGACCCGCGAGCCAGTTCTCCCACGAGGCCTTCGCCATGTTGACGGAGCCCTCGATGGTAGTCGCTGCCTCTTCCGCCGTCGTGCCGGTGATGCCCATCTCGTCTTGTACGACACGGATGGCCTCAACGATGTCTGAATATGAGTCGACAGAGAAATCGCGCACTTTGCCTTGCGCTGCCGAGAACTTCTCGGCGTCTGAGAGCAGGCGCTCCAACTCTGATTTAGTGCCGCCATAACCGAGTTTCAGGGAGTCGAGCATCTCATAGTTGCCGCGTGACAGCGACATATATGCTTCTTGGACAGTCTCGAGCGACGTGCCCATCTTGTTGGCGTTGTCGCTCATGTCCGTGATGGCGGTGTTGGCCATATCGGCTGCGGCCTCGGTATTGCCGCCGAGTGAGCTGATCAGCGCTGCGGCGAAGCTCGTCGAGATCTCCATATAACGGTTGGCTGAGACGCCTGCCGTCTGGTATGCGTTGGCCGCATATTGCTGCATCTTACCGGACGAGGCTTTAAACAGGGTGTCGATGCCGCCGACTAGCTGCTCATAGTTCGAATATGCGTCGAGGGCAGTCTTACCGATGGCGACCGTCGCAGTACCGACTGCCGCCGCAGCCGCAACACCGGCTTTAGCGGCGGCACCCAGTTTGTTCTTGATGCCGTCGCTGATCTTGTCGACCTCGCCGGATGCCTGGTCGTCGCATGTGATCTTGACGGCGAGGTCGAGTAGATTCATACGACCACCAATCCCGCCCTTTTCGTGACGTCCGCCACTACCGCAGCGGCGTCGATGTCTTCATATACCTTGGGCCTGATTTGGTCGTACCATCTGCGACCGATAAACTTTTGCCGGCCCATGAGGTATAGGGAGTCGGTGACGTATACCTTAAACGCCATCTCGTCCCGTTCTCTCCTATAGCGGGCCAGTGTGAACTTGACGAACGCGTCGACCCTTAACGGGCCTCGGAACTCGCCGAGGCAGAGCCAGGCGCATCTGCGCCCTTCCCTGTCTCCGACGATGATAAAAAATTGAGTAACGCGTCGTCGGTCACGAGCTCCATGACATCGGTGAATAGCTTGGGGAAATCAAGCGATGCCGCATACTGCTCAGGTGTCACGCCCTCGATCGCCGCCATGACGGCGATGATGTCGGTCTTATGGCTCTTGAGCAAAACGGGCAGGCCCTTGCACATACGTTTCGCGAAGAAATCGCGCGCCTCCATGCCGTCGGGTACGGCTTCACGCTTGAACATAGCGGCGACGTCCTTGTCCTGCACCATGTTTGCGATGGGGTCGATGATGTCGGCGATGACGTCGAGTACACGGTCGCCCTTGATGTCACTGAGTTTCATTACAATTCCTCCTTCAGGCTATTGCCTACTTATCAGCAGAACCGGCTTTGATGTAGAGTTCAAACGGGACGGTGTCGATATTCTTGATGCTGTAATGGCCTGTATACTCGAACTCAAATGCGCCCTTTGCCTTGTCGCCGGACTGGATCTTGAAACCACCGGTCGACAATGCGTTGATGAGCCTGATCGCGATGAAACCCGCCTTGCCCGCAGACGAACCATCTTCATTGATGTCAGAGTAGTCACCGACCCACCAGATGTCTTTGAAATCTGTGTCATTGACGGAGTTGCGGGGTACGACCTTGGTCGGGTCGTCGCTCGCGACGGCAGCTGCGCCGATGACAGACACAGCAACCGTCGTGTCCATCGTCACGAACGAGCCGGACATCTTGGCTTCCCAGCTGTCAAGCTCCTTGAGCTCTTTCGTGTTCTTCGGGCAGTTGTCGATGTCTTCGCCGAAATCGCGGAATGACGGCGTGGCCTCGAACGACACGCCGCCGCTCGTCGCACCGACGATATTGGACGCAGTGAGCTCGCCGGTCGCCGGGTCGAATTCAGATGTAAGGAGACCGGCACCGAGCTGGAGCTTCTTGAAAGTGTCGATCGGAATCTGTGTGAACTTAGCCATTTTGACTTGTCCTCTCAGAACGAGGTGATAAACTCCGCCGTCAAATTGATATGGCGGCGCTTGATCTTATCGTCGGCCGTGTCACCCATGCTCTGGCAAAACGGCGAACCCTTTTTCAGTACAATTCCGCCGCCATCGCACGGGATGCACTTGCAGCCGACGAGTGCCTTTGAGACTTCACGCGCTTTCGCATTCGGCTCTGCCTCGGAGTCGCCACGGCACCAGATGTCCATAGCCGATGCGATTTCGCCGCCCCAAAAGTCGTCGACTGCGAGCTCGTATGTGATATACGGGAATTCCGCATTATCAGGTACAGATGTCGCAGCATACGCAGGGACGCCGAAGCCGGCCATGAAAGTGTAAATCGCCGCGGTCGGCGTCATGATAGGCTCCATTCCTCGGCGCTCACCTGCTCAAAACTGAACGTCGCGCGATCAGGTGTCTTCATGTCGTCCCCGTTGGAAGTCACACGGAACACTTGGCCATCACTGACACGCTTGAAAACGTCGTGAAATTCAAGTCGCGCATTGGTGTCGGTAGTCACTGTGTAGACGTTGGAGACGCCTTCTTTTTCGGCGACGCGTGCGGCCAGCGTAGTGTCGCGGACGATAGCAGCATCGAAGGCAGCACCGTCAACCCATGTAGTCGTCCACCCGCCTTCGCCATCACTAACACGCTTTTTTTCCATGAGCACGCACGGCCCTTTGAAACTATCGATCAGCGTCATGGCAATTTCCTCCAACGATTGAGGCGTCGGCGAAATGCGTCTTGCCATCGTGCCGGCATGCCGTCGGAAGCGGTGGCCTTCGTGTACGAATACCCGCCGAACGACTCAGACGTATATACAGAATCGGGGTTTACCTTACGCCACGCCTCGATTTCTATCGCGATGTCGATGACTGCCTTCGGCACGGCCAACGCCCATACCTCGCCGTCGAATACTTCGTCTGTGAGGTCTGACGCCGGGTATTGGTGCAGGCCGTCGTTGAAAACACTGCCGACGATGCGGTAGTACTGGCCCTTCTTGACGAAGCCATGCGGGAGGGTGAGTTCGCCGTCCATGACGGTGAGCTCACCTGCGAGGTAATCGCATTCGAACCAATTGTGGATCTCTGCGAGCAACTCCTCCAGCATATCGACTCCTTAGGCAGTCTTCGGCGCGGTGATGATGCCCTTCATATGGCCGGCCTTCAGCGTGTTCTTGAGGGCGACACCGGCGACGAGCTCAACCTCGCCCTTCTTGACTGCACCCGGGAGGGTGAGGTCAGGCATATAGGACGTGATGACCTTGGTGCCAGTCGGGGAGATGCCGTGGAAGGCGTCGAGGCCGAACTTGACGGCGTAGATATCGGAGGTACCGAAGGCGCTAGCGCCGGCAGCAGTATCGGCGACGATGTCGACGGTGTTGGAGCCGTCATAGAACTCGCCAGCGTCCATGAGCGCGATGCCGTTATACGTCTCGACGGTACGGCCGAAATCGTCCTTGGTGGACTCGTAATAACCGGCACGGCGGGCGATACCGCGGAGCTTGGAGAGCATCTTGCGGTTCATGAGCAGCATATCGGGCATGCCGTCGAGGCCGGAGATGAACTCGTCGAGCTCGTCGAGGAACTGGTTGTAGTTGGCGGTGACGTTCTCGCTGGTAGACAGGTCCGCGGTGGCGGTGTACTCAGTAGAAGAATTGGCGAGCAGCTTCTTGAGGCCGTCGAAAGTGCCGGTAGTCTTACCGGGTGCAGCAGTACCGGCGGCGGTGCCGTTGATCACGCAATTCGTAAAGAAATTAGCGGTGGCCTTGATCTTCTCGTCGGCCTGGAACACGAGCTCATCGATGGCGCCGGAAGTATCCTGAATGACACGGTCGACCTCGAAGGCACCGCCCATGATGATGGCCTGCGTGGTCTTCTTCTCACGCTTGGCCTCATTTGCCGTGTACTCGGAGTTGATCGCACGGACGGCGGCAGTAGAAGGCGTCTTCAACTGCGTGTAGCCGTAGACGAGCGTGGAGCCGCCGGTACCGGGGGAGATGGCGTTGTCGAAAGTGAGGCGGTCGAGGAGCAGGGAGGATCGACGGAACATGTCGACGATCTGCTGGTCGACCTTGTCGGCCATGCCGACCTTGGCCTCTGCGAGGGTGATAGGCATAATTGCCTCCTTTAATCAGTGTTCTGCTTGGTGTACTTCTGTCGCAGGGCCTCGCCGAGCGACTTCGGTTCTGCCGCGCCGTCGCCTGCGCCGGCGGGCGGCGTATCGACTTTCGCGGGCTTCGTATTCGTGGCCGGGATGAAATCCGACCACTCGCCTTTGACCTTCTCCGTGACCTTGTCTGCGTCTTTGATGGCGCCGTCCTCGACCACGATGTTGGATAGGTCGGCGACACGCATCACGGCATCCATACGCTTGGGGTCGACTCCTGCATCGGTGAGCAGCTTGCGGTACAGCGATTTCTTCTCACGGTCGGCGGCAGCCTTAGCGGTATCTGCCTTGAACGCCTCGAAATCGGCGTGTTCCTTCTCGAACTTCTCTTTGTAACCGTCTGCCGGCTTGGCTTTGAGCTCCTCGAGCTCTGCCTCGGCTTTCTTCAGTCGGTCCGCTGCATCCTTGAGCCCATCACGCTCGTCCTTCAGCGCATTGACGGTCTCGGTGTGTGCATCGATGATCTGGTCGATCTTCTCGTCTTCGATCCCCATGGATCGGAGGAGTTTGCGGGTAAGTGCCATGATGTTCGCTCCATTCCTTCGGACTCTGGGGTACATGCCTCGACCCCATACTGTATAGCGCATTGCTTCGCGCATTTAACATAAATAATACCAGATTAACTGCTGCCACCGAGTGCCTTTTTCAACACTTGGCGGTATTGTGCACCGTGTTCGGAAGCCGCAGGCCTCAGGAACGGCTGCGCCTTCTGGCGCGAAGTGCCGAGCTCGACGTATGGCGCATATTCTACATTTGTGCCGATGTACACGGCGTTGTCGGCGGTATCCACCTCGTGCGTGATCGACCCGCGCAGGTTGCCGGTATCGACCGGGCATTTCTTCTCAGCGTAATTCTCAGCCAAAAGCCCGATCTTCTCGAGCGCGACACCGATAGCCGAATCGATACCGTCGATAACCTGCTCTGTATTGTCTTGCTTCACCGATACACCGTCGGCCATGTCATGCCTCCTCGATATAGAACGGGCAGTCGGCACCGTCGAAATATACGGCGTCCGGCTTGATGTTGCCGAGACGGCGCTCGTATGCCATGCAATATGACTTGTCGGGCGAGTCCTCCCACGGTGCCGGGCCGTGTGCGTTCGCACAGGTCCGGCATTTACGGGGGTTGCGCTTCAGGCAGCCGAACGAATCGTCGAGCTCGAGGTTTGGTACTTTCTGTGTCTCAGTGGCCATGGTACTCCTTACTTGTATTTATCCTTCGAGCCGGTCCACTCTTTGGGATCCTGCTGGAACTTATCGTAACCCTGCTCGGGGTGCAATTCCAGCACGACATGCATCTTGCCGTCATCACCTTTGTATACGTCTGTCGCAGTGTAGTAACCGCCGCGTTGCAAGATCATCTCCGACTCGTGGCCGAAACTGTGTTGCTCTTTCTTGCCGTCCCAGCTATGCCCACTGTAGCTGGCGCCAGAGAACGCCGAAAATGGCTCCGCGTACATCATCTCAGACCCGGCGGGGCAATAGATCTCCATCGCGACAGGCTTGCCGCTGAAACCCTTACCCTTCGCCGTACCGGTCGACACGAACGACTGGATGCGGTTTGACATGCCGACGAGTGATTTGAGCTCATCGGTGTCCATAGAATACAACTCCGATGCATCTATGCCGAAGAACGACTCCATGGCGTTGTAATCGCATCCACGTACGAGCCATGCGTCATGGTCATACGATGATTTCTCAATGATCTCAGTCATGCGGCGGATCTTAGAGCCCTTGCCCTCGAAGTCGATCCACACGTTGCCGACACCTTTGTAGAACTTCCTCTCCCAGCCAGAACCCGGCTGCGACCACGGCTTCTGGAAACCGGACAGCGGACGGTTCCAAGAACCAGAACCCTGCGTATAGCCGTAAATGCCGTCGCGTTGTGGCTTGGTGGCTTCACGCCAGACCTTACCGCATACACCGCGGAAATGCTTGTCGGCCTCAGCCGACGAAGTGAACCTCCAGGCGTTCGCCTTGCGTTCCTCGCTGAAAGCAGAATCTTCAATGAGACCTAAGTCGACCATCTGCTTGTGGATCGACTGGCGCTTGAGCCTCAACGCTGACATCTTATCGACATGCGCCTTGTATGCCTGGCCTTGCTGGTTGAAATCTTCGGTATCGTCGATGAGCGTCTGCCACTTCACCAACGCAGCATCATCGCCGGCGTCCATGGCCTTGGCGACTTGCTCCTCGAAATATTCGAGTTTCTCGCCGATCGCGTCTTTCTTCGCGTCCCAATCGGCGAGTGTCACGGGGTCTTTCCAAATGCCGGAATACGTCTTGTCGGAACTCTTCATGAGCTCTTTCAATACGTCGATCTCGTTATCGACATCCTTCAGCTGGCTGTCAAGCGCGTTCGCAAGCTTCTGCTCTTTGGTCAGCTTCTCGGCTTTCCATTCCTCATAGCTCATTTTGCCGAGCTTGTTGGCACGCTCGACCTCGTCATACTCCACATCACCGATAACGGGCACCAATGTGCAGCGGCAGTTGTAGACTTCAGAGGCGGAACCGTCCGGATCACCGGGGTACTTCAGCCCGTTGCCGAACTCGGCATCGAGCTTGACGACCTCGCCGTCTAGGTGGCGGTGGCTGCCACGCGTGCGCGAGTCGAGCGCCGCGAGCCATTGCTTTTTGACATCGATACCCATGCCTGCTGCGCGCTCGTATCCCTTGAGCTTGCCGAGCGAGTGCGCACTCGTGATGGCGGTGCGCGCCGCCTTCATCGCGGCACGCTGGTCCATGGCGGCGATACCCGCGATCGATGCGGCGAGCTGCGGGACCGTCTGGCCCTGCAACACGGCCTGTGTCACCGCAGACGTGACATGTCGGCTGTTCCAAGCAGAATCTTTCGCCTTGTCGAATGCCGCTTGCGGGAGCAGGTCGGGCTCGTTCGCGACAAGCTCCATGACGGTGTTCTTGTTGTACAGCGTGAACGACGTGTTCGCCTTCGCGCCGTGCTCGATCTCATATGTCGCGAAGTTCATGCCCTCTGCGTACACGCCTGCCGGCACTTGGTTGACATATGCCATGGCCATCTTATCGGCTGCCGTGAGGTCCTGCGTCAACGCCTTCTTAAGTGCCTTGAGCTGGTCGTTGTGCAACGCCTGGTCCTTACGCCAAGCTTTATATGCCTTCGCATCCTTCTTGCCAGCGGCGACGTCGGCTTGCCATTTCGCATCATCAGCAGCGAACTCCTTGAGCGAGGCCTCGATGCGGGAGGTCATACCGTTAATTGCATCGGTGTAGGTGAGCTGTAGTTTTTCCTGCAGCTCCTGTGCCTGCTTCTCGAGCAAAGCCTGTGTGTTCTCCTGCGCCTTCGCGGCCTTCTCGGCGAGCTTCTTGCCTGCCTTGCCGGCGCCGTCTTTCGACTTATAGCCGTTCTTGAAAGTGCCGTCAGGCATCAGGTAGCCGTAAGTACCGTCAGTGAATGTGTTGACGACATATCCGCCTTTGTCCTCACTCTTCAGGACCTGCGGGCCCTTCGGCTCTGCGGCGGCGAACTTTGTGGCTGCCTTCTTGGCGCCGTCTTTCGATTTATAGCCTTCCTTATGCTTGCCGCCGTCGGTCATGTAGCCGTAGGTGCCGTCTGAATACGTGTCGATCTGGAAGCCATCAAACTGTTGTGTCTTGGTGACAGTAGCAGTATGCTCGATAACAGACATGTCATACGCATCAGCAGCATCCATGATGTCAGAATACGTAGTCTCAGACCAACCGGAGCCGACCTTGAACACATAATCGCCGGTATCGAGCTTACCAATATTACCACTGTTATATGTCTTAACGACTTTAGGCCCAGTCTTGGTAACGGCGGGAGGCTTTTTAGTCTTAGTGCCAGTCGAAGCCGTAGAATCTTCGGCTGGCACGAGCTCATACCCACCGGATTCCAAAGCCTTCGCGATCGCTACTTCGACTGTCGGGTATACATATTCTGACGATGTATGACCGTCAGCCATTACGTATTTCCACCCATATGTTCCTTTAATGAGAGGGATCTCATCAACTGAATGGATCTTTTTCACGGTAGGACCACCTTAAACACTAAAGCATGTCATCATCGTCATCGTCGTCATCGCCAGCAGGTGCAGTGGTGTTCACAAGCATGCCCATGCGCTCCTCGTTTTCGGCGTCGAGGCGTTCCTTGATCGCCGACACCTCGCTGGGCGAGATGTTCGGCAGCTTGCGCAATACCGTCTCATGGTCGAGATACGGAGCCTCACTCATCACCATGTCGACCTGTTCTTTCTGGTTGCTGATGCGTGTGCGCTTGAACACCGGCGCATCTTCGATACCAATGAGGGCGAGCAGCTGCTGCACGAACTCGGAGACTTGATATTCGAAATCGCTCGCCTCCTCGTCCATCGGCTGGTATGCAGCATCGATGTGGTCGTTGGTCGCGCCTGCGGCCACTGTGTGCACATCGAGGGCGCCGAAGTCCTCGTAGATGCCGTCGCGGATCGACTGCAGGTATGCCTGGCGTGCGGCGTACGGGATCTCCTGGGTATATGCCTGCGCATTGCCGCCGTCGTCGGAATCGACGAGCGCGACATGGTTGATCTTCAGGCGGTCGAGGAACTTCTGCAGGTCCTTGTCGCTCATGCCGCCCGCATTCGACACGAGCCAATAGATCTGCGCGCAGTCGGTGAGGTCGTTCGCGAAACCGCTGCGGATCAAATCGTAACTGTCGATCGCCTGGCGCATGCCCACCAACGTCGACTGATGGAGCTTCGAGCCCCACATCGGCACCACCGGCAACGCCGAGTAGTTCTCACCGCCGATCACCTGCTCGATGCCGTCGGCGGGCGTATAGCTCGTCTTCTCGATATAGGGCCGTTTCTCATCGACGGCCTCGAGGCGCTCGTTCGTGACGCCGTTCGCATCTTGGCGGCTCTGGTAGCGGGTGTAGCCGTCGGCCTCGTAGAGCACGGCCTGCATCGGGCGCGAGCTGTCGATACGCCAGAAGCGGATACCTGCCTTGAGTGTGCCGTCGTATTCATCCCAAAGGGGCACGAACTCGGTCAGCGGGAAGACGAACATGCGGTCAAGGTTCCAGAAACCGAAGCACACGCCGTGGATGAGCGCGTCGTATGCGAGCGTGCGCAGGTCGTGGTCGAAATGCTTGCCGAGCTTCTCCTTTGTCTCGTCCTTCTTGCCCACCTCGTCGACATCGATGAAAGACACGCCCTGGCCGAGCGAGTACATAGTGCGCTGGGTGTTCAGGCGGTGGAAGAAATTGCTTGCGATCTTGTTGTTGCCCGCGGTGAAGTCCACGAGCTTCGAACCTGTGATGTCGAAGACCTTCTGCACATAGGTGTTGATAGTCGTGTTCTCCTGGCGGTCGTACGCATCAGCCATGCGTGCCATGCGGTACGCCTTGCTCGACTTATGCCGCTCGATCGCCTCCAGTACGAAGCCCTCGCGGTTGGCGTCGCCCGCCTCCACGAAATCTTGATACGTGAGCATGCGCGACTTGTCGTCGCGTACCTCGTCCCATCTCATAGTGCGAACCTCCTGGGTCCCTCGTCAGCGCCGCCCATGAACGGCGACTCGTATACCATGTCACGCGGCTTGTATACGCGCTTGGTCTTCACGAAATACCTCAGCGCATCCATGCCGTGGTCGTCGACCTTGACCGGCTTGTCTTGGTCTGCCTTATCATCCCATACATAGCCGGTGAACTCACGCGCCAATTCGGTGAGTGTGTCGCCGATTTTGACCTGGCCCAACTGCATCGCCGATGCCGTATCGCGCACGCCGTCACCGACATCGTTGTCGGCCTTCCTGACTTTGAACCCGCCGCGCTTTCGCAGCTGTGCGATGAACGACGATGCGCTGGGGTCGACTATGACCTCGACCTCCGCGTCTTCAGGTGCGTCATCCGTGAACACGACCAGGTCGTCGACATAATCGGGGTCTGTCTTCTGCCTGCCTTCCTCACGGCCTGAATAGCGGTACTCGCCGACAGCGTGCCACACACCTGCGGAGTCGAGCATCCACTTGATCGCATGGAACGGGTTCTGCGTGCCGTAGTCGATACTCACGCAATAGCCGCGTACGTCATGCGGCGACCATGTCGGCTCCTGGGCATCCTTCCAGTTCGGGTACACGAGGCCTTCGGCCTTCGCCCACAGGCCCCTGATATACCGGTCGTAGTACACCGTGCCGCGGTACTCCGCCTTGAGGCCGGCGACATAGGCCGGAGGCAAAAACGGGTTGTCATCGATCGTGTACCTCTGCACGAACATGTCAATGCCGGGGTCTGCCTCGCCTTTGTCGATGAACTGCTTGAGCCAGTGTGTCGGGCCTGCGGGGTTGCATGCGCCGTGGCATTCGCTGTACGGCAGGGAGAGTCGGCTCTTCAGCATCTCGAATACGTCCGGGTGGATGTCGCAGATCTCGTCGCAATACGCGAACTTGACCTCAGAGCCTCGGAGTTTCGATACCTGGCCGGCGTTCTCGGCACCGATGCAGTACACGCGCTCGCCGAAGATCTCGCACCAATTACGGGCGTTGATGTCACCAACGAACTTATCGCCCCACATGTCACGCATCGGCGTCAAGACGTTGCGCTCGATGTTCTCCTTCGTGGCGCCGAGGATCAACGCCAGGCCCTTCTTGCCCCGCAACTTGATCAAGCGGTCCGGGATCGTGTACTGCACTGCCAGGTGGCTCTTGCCGGAACGCACCGCACCCGTGGCGAGGTTCCAGCGGTGGTGCGCCTCGCGCACATATTCAGCCTGCTTACGCGTCAGCCTTATCTCCATCTGCCGCCTCCTCGATCTGCACGAGCACGTTCTTGACGTCGATGATGTCGCCGTCGTCGGCAGGCAACTGGGGTTGCATCGACCGCCAGGCGTCACCACGTCGGTTGAACAGCCACATGGCGATGGCCTTCACGTCTGCCGGCACGTGCTTCTTGACCTTCCTAGTCAACACTTCCCGGCCTGTGTCGGGGTCGAGCGCCCATGTCTCCTCGAAATAGTCGTACCCAAGTGCACGCTTGAGCAAGGCGCCTTCCACCTGACCGTCTACGAGGTCTTCCGTGATGGTGAGCGCCTTGTCCAGCTCGGGCGACTGCTGGCGCCATTTCGCGAGCGTGGTGTGCGCGACGCCGATCTTGTCCTCGGCGATCGCCTTCACCGAGAGCCCTCGGCGCCTCCAGTCGTTGATCAGCTCGATGCCGTCTTCGCCGAGCCAATATCGCTTGCGCTGTATCGCGTTGTTGAATTTGATGTAAGGCAAAAATATCCCTCCTCGTCTATCGGAATATATTTTACAACACTCGCCGATACCGTTCGAATGGCTGCTCGGCTGTGCATACTGTGTATACTGTGTATATACGATATGCACAGCTGAGGCATCGGCGGCCTTTCGATTTATTTGAGTGGGTATATTGTATATACCCACCTCGCAAAATCGAAACGCTTTAATGAGTTAATCGAGGTCAACATATACGCCTTCTACTACCTGTCACACTGCTGTCACACTGGCGTCACACCGCTTTTTTCGATTTATCTGCACCGTGTGACAGGTAGTCTCAACAAAACGCGATGTAGACGCATGTATTTGCAACTACCTGTCACACTGTCACACTGACACGCTCCCCTATACCCCTATATTTTGAAAATATATGTATATCAAATATTAGATATACCTATAGAAAATATCTAATATAGGGGGGGCCTGCTGTTTGCCAGTGTGACACTTAGGTACCTAACAATTTACCTACGTCGCGTTTTGACGCCTACTACCTGTCACACTGGCCTAAAAGCAGTGTGACAGGTAGTGTGACAGTAACTTGCACCATGCGCCGCCACACATCTATTTACCTCGCGTTTCGCCGTTTACTACCTGTCAACCATGCTAATTTATCGAAAAGTACCACTTTCGACCCCGAGGCACAAAAAATACCCCGAGGCGAATATCTGCCTCGGGGCCCTGCAAGCATACGTGCCTGGGCAAAATAGCGCCTTCTACGTATGCTAGAATCATTTCTAGGCATGTTTTTACATCTACTCCACTACCCTTGCGCCACAGCCCATACAAAACTTGGGCTCGTCATCGTAGGAGTGTCTGCAATCGCACTCAGAGCAGCAGAGCTCGGCACCGTTGTCGATCATTTGGCACGTGCGCTCCGGTTCCGGTTCGATTAAATCCGCCAATGCCAAAAGCGTCTCCCTCGGGTTAGGGTAATCGTCAACTCCAGTTACCATTTCATGCAGCCTGCACCACCATTCGGACATCGTGCAGCTTGGGCGATACGCTACTTCGCGGCGTACGGCGTCAGCGACCAATCGGCGACGCTCATAGTTAGTCATTATTCCTCCTCCCACTTACAGCAATCGTCACTCCTCAAAACCAGCGCAGCAGTCGTCTTCGTATATGAACGCGTCCTCGACCGCCGCGAGGATGTATTTCGGCGACCAGCGCTGCGTGCCCTTGAGCTTCGCGACCGCATCGGCGAGCTTGGGCGCGCAAATGCAGCAGTCGAGTTCGTCCGATTCAATACAGTGCTTGCACTCACTGCAGTAACGGCGTTCCCCGCCGAACTCGCGGTCGATGTCGTCGTCGAAACACCCAGGAGGCATGTTGTAGCCGCTTGCAGGCTCGTACTTAGTCATGATCAACCCCTTTCGGTTCGCATTTCTTGAGGAAAATGACGGTCGAATCGCAGTGCCGGCAGTAATACCTGACCTCACGCATGAGCGGCTTGCCCTTCTCGCAGACGAACACACGGCCGTTGTTGATATGCCCGGCATGGAAATCGATCTGCTCACCGCAGTTGGGGCATGTGACGCACGTGGCGCATATGGCGCATGTTTTCTCAGTCATGATTAAATATTCCTTCCCAGTCGTCGCAATGCTCATTCCATCGCTCGATGACCTCGCGCGTCAACTGCACGTCGTCGGGTCTGCACTCGTTGGCCAACGGGCCCGTGAACACATAGTCGATCTGCGCGAACGTGTGGCACTCCGTACACCCTGCTTTGACGGACCGGTTGGCAGTCAAGTTATCATCGATTATCTCGATGTGCAGGTGCTCGGTCGAATGGCACCTCGGACACGGCTTCATGGTCGTCATTCGTCCTCACCCCCTCAGTTTGCGAATACGGTCGAGAATGTCCCCGAACGCACACTCGTCTTTATGTGCGCCGCAGCCATCGTCGTTGTGAATCGGACAATTGACGCATCTGTTAGTGGCGTTGAAATATCGACAGTATGAAGTAACAAATCTGCGTTCTGACGCTCTGTCCAGGTCCTCCTCCAACTTCTCCCAGCTATCGGGTGGGGTGAGGTAGAGATCTGAGACATCGTGCACAATGTAGTCCATCATCACCACCTGCCACTCACGCCGCGGGATGGTTTGACGCACTGAGTATTTGTAATAGTAAACTTCGTACTCGTTCCCGTTTTCGTCGTACAGAATCTCGGTATCAAGCGGAATCTCACGGCCCTCCGCGTCTTTGGGCAGTTCGACAGCCATTTCTTCCTCCATTTCTCAGAGCCTGCCTCGGTCCCCGTTGCGCTCGTCCATACGCTTGATGGCGGCGTCGACCTCGCCTTGTGTTGCGCCGACGGCAGCCAGCATGTTTGCTGCTGCTTGCACGGTGTCCACGCATTCGTCGATAAGATCCCTGCGAAACGCCCCGCACGCACCCCGCGAGGCAAAGCGCATATTGTAGCGCGCCTGCCACGCACCGAAGATCTCGGCTGCCTCCTCGAGCGGCTTGAGCGCCTGGTACTTATCGTCGTTTACATTGTTGAACACACGCATGTTCAACAGATACCCGTCGATCATCGTCTATCACCTTTCTTAAATGCATTGATCGATTACGGCCTTGCCGCGCAGCTGGCCGATCCACTTCGGCGGGATGGCCTCGAAACGGTAATACACACCTGCGAGGGCACCGGCCACGGCTGCCGTGGTATCAGTGTCCCCGCCCAAGTTGACGGCAGCAAGCACGCAGTCGGCATAAGAACTCGTGTTTAGGAAACACCGGAGCGCTGCTTCGAGCGTATGCTCGCAATAGCCGTCGCTTTTGACTGCCTCGACTGGCCTCGACGCGATATACCCGTACCTGCGCCAGAGCACCCACTTCGCCGGTGTGCCAGACTTGCGGATGGTCCACAAGATGTCGCATAGCGTGACACATGACCATTCGGCCACTGGATGTGCGTGTGTGATTGCTGACACATCGCGTATTTTATATACATCGAAGTAGTTGAGCATGGCGAGTGGTGCCGTCCTCATAAGCGAGCCGTTGCCGCAGTAGTCGTATGACTTCGCCGGCACACCCGTCGAAATCGCCTTCTTACACGTCACGCCTACGTCAAAGACATGCCCGTCACAGGTGAAATCACCATCCTCCAACCATCTGTTGAACATGTCGTCGATGTCTGCTGTGACGATACGCCCGAGCCGCTTAATACTCGAGCATATGCACAGGGCCATCGACGTGTCGTCGGACCACGTGCCGGCATATTGCCCGTGCGTGCCGTCACCCACCATGCCGGTGCATTCGAATGTACCGCGCTCACAGAACTCATACGGCACACCGAGGGCGTCACCGATTGCGAGCCCATATATACACGAGCGCATGAGGTCCCTGTCGTACTCAACATAATTATTATCTGTAGTCGACATAGCGCACATCCTTCGCCTCGTACTCTCCGACCGTGCCATCCGCGAACTCGACGAGCCCGACGGGCTTCTGGTTGTTACCGAGGAAACCGCCTCGTTGGAACCACCCGATCAGGCTGCCGCTGTGCCCGTGCACGGTGACCGGCCTCCGCTCCATGGTCACGACCACTTCGACCTGCATCAATACCTACCCCTCTTCGTGTTACGCTTCTCGCAACGCCGCATCAACTCCGACATGTCGTCGATGCCGACCGATGCGATACAATTGACGACTGCTTGGATCACGTCTGCGGCCTTGTCGAGCATCTTCTCGCGCGCTTTCGCCGAATACCTCTGGTTGTCGCGACGCTGTATCCAGAAATGCCACGCGACGAAGAACTCCGCCGCCTCCTCGAGCGGCTTCGTGAATTGCTGGCGATCGTCCGCGTAGACATATTTGAACGGCTTCACATCGCCGATCTGCATGATGGCTCCCTCCTCATCGGTCTTTGACCATGTACTCGACACACATGCCGAGCAGTGGTAGGGCCAGGAACGCATACTCGCCGCCTACGGCGAAATAGCCCCTGTCTGCGAACGCATATGCCGCGGCGACGGCCGTGGCGACTATCCCCACGACCGTCAACATTGTATAGATGAAATCGCGCATAATTAGTCCTCCCTTTGGAAACGGGTGCAGTCATAGCTGATAGCACGCGCCTTAATGACGGCCTCGTCGCACGTTCGTGCCATGACACGAATATCGGGGCCGTCTAGGCGCCCAGCACGCCACGGCACGAACGGTGTGCCGTAATCGATGATGCATGCCTTCCAACCACGCTCGCGGTAACGATTCGCGGTAGCCATGGCCGCGTCAAACTCCCATTCCGGGCTGTCGAACGGCTCGGCATCCTCGTCCTCCGGCGGCATGACGAAAACGATATATTCGGGCATTTGTTCCTCCTCGCTTAGATATGTCGTGCCATACTGGCAAATGCTGCTTCGATAGACTCATACACACCTACGCGCCAGCTGTCGCAGTGTTCGTCAATCTCGTGAAGTTCGTAACCACGGGGCACCTTATCGATGATGAACGTGATGTTCTTACCGTGTGTCATGATGTCGATCTCAATCATCGTAGCTTCTTGCTAGTTGATCTCCGCATAGCACATCGTGCCCTGACGGTTTTCGTAAATCACAATTTCGTCGAGAATCGCAATACCGAATTCATTCGCGACACGCTTGGCGACGATGTCCTTCGAGAAATACACACGGAGGCCGTTCTTGGGGCAACGGCCGTGGGTGAGGCAATTCGACGCGATGAAATCGTTGACCTCGTTGATATCGAACATTTGTTCCTCCTTCTGGTTGACAAGGTCATTATATCACGATGACAACTAATTATTTCGATAAATTGAAATTTATTTCGAAATGTTTTAACGTTCTTGCGGATCGATGAGATCTGCCAACTTATCGAACAGCTCGTAGACGGGTAGATCTGCGTATATATCCATGTCGTCCATGCCGAAAGCAATGAGCGCACTCTCGGTGGAACGGTAGTTCGACATATTGAAAATGGTGTCTTCCTCGTTGTAATCACGCCAGTAATTGGCTTCGGTACGAAGGCGCTTGGCTATCTCTTTCATATCAGTGATCATCAGTGACCTCCCCGAACTCGATATCATCGACATGGTCGAGGTCGACGACCACCTCGCCGACGACTTCACCGTCGACTTCGACATCGGCGCCCTCATGCTGTAGGCGCTTCTCGACTTCGGCCATGAACTCAGCGGCCTTCTCGGCATACACGCCGACCGTGGGCTCGCCGGCGAACAGGCGCTCGTCATAGCAGCGCTGCGCACGGCGGTTGCCGATCTTGAACAGGTACTCGAACGTGAGCTCTGCCGCGCCTGCCATGTACAGGTCACCTGTAAAGACGATCTCACGCTTGTCGACTTCCATGCCGACACCGAAGTATGCCGACACGGTATCGGCCAAATCGTAACGCCAGTGCTTGCGGCTGCCTACTGTCGTGTGTTCAGAGCGGGTGCCTTCGTCGCCGTTGACCGCCCTGGCCTCGCGCGCGGCATTGTATACCTGCACGGCCTTGTCGATCAGCTGAAACTCGTCAATGCCCTTCGTGCGGCGGTCACGGAGGTTGGCGGCGATCGCCTGGCGGAAACCAGCGTAGTCCACAGGCGCGTCTTCGATGATTACGTCGCCCGTCTCGCCGTACTTGAATTTCTTGTCGTTATCCTCAGGCTCGCCCTCGGCCTTGGTGAGGTCGATATGCACGACCTGGCCGTCGAGGCAGAACATTTCGCGGAAGTCCTTCGTGACTGTGAGGTCGTCGCCCTTCTTGGCGATGACGCCCTTGCGGTAGAGCGACGGGAACGGGTTCGCCGGCATCTCGACCAGCACGCCCTTTTTGTCGATCGCGCATTCGTTGATGAAACCGAGCTCTTTCTCAGTGAACGTTACCTCTGCCATGGTGTTTCCTTTCTCCTTGTGTTGGTAGTATTAAATGATGGACTGGGTGAGCAGGTATGCCACGGTGACTTCGAAAACTACGAAGCCGGAATCGTCGAGCTGCCTGAGGATGCGGTATGCGTCGAGCATATCGAGCCGGCATAAATTGACGATGTACGAGATGTCGACGAAATCTGAAATATACGGGCAGCTCGACGCGCTGATGGCTTCTATATCCTCGATAATTGTGATCGAGGGCTGTTCTAGGCACAAACGGCGTGCCGTCGATGACTTCTCTTTGCCGCCTTTATCGATACGAACTTCAAAAGTGGGCACGTAATCGTATTCGCCCGTCTCGTTCTCAAGATGCGAAATGACCTCGACGGTGTAGAACTCTTTAGCCATGATGTTTCCTTTCAGTTAGCTGATGAGCAGTTCGATGCGGTCGAGTGCCGCATCCATGGAGCCGTATACGCCGCGGAACGACTCGAAACCGAAGTCGGGGTCGACCTCGGCGAGGAACATCTTGCAGCAAGTCTCGTCGCGGCGAATGATGAACTTACGCTCGTAGCCGAACTGGTCCTGCTTGGTGATCTCGATGGGCTTCATTTGCTCCTCCTTCTGGTTGACAAGGTCATTATCCCACGTGCATGCGCTCGTGCACATACCTATTTTCAAATAAATCAAAAAACTTTTCGACGAATTTGAAAATAGCTATGTGCTTTCAGGTAGTTACCGGGTAATATAATCTTGTCAACCACGAGGAAGGGAAACACCATGACTAAGACTTTCGACGACGCCATCAAGCTCGAGCGCGTCGCTTTCAAGCAGCCGTTCAATGAGGCATACGAAATCATCGGTTGCGGCCGTCGCGTAAAGATCGTCCTCGATGACAACTGCGTGCACTACTGCCGTTTCAAGGCCACCAATCGTGGCGCGTGGAAACTGATCTGCCGCAAAGAGTTCGAGAATGTGAACAAGCAACTTTGCATCAAGAACGCCCTCAAGTGGGTCAACGCCTAATAGCATTACGTGTGATAAAATAGAAGGTGCGGTTTTGGGCCACCGCACCTTCCTCCTTTGTGGGGAGAACGCCCCAGATGCAATTGAGCGTCTGGGGCGTTCTTCTATTTCTATGCACCTGTGACGACATCGACACCGGCATTGCCTATCATGCGCATGCACACGGGGCACGGTGAGATCTCATCAGGCGGGATGCGCTCGCCTGTCTCGAAGTCGACGCCAGCCAAGTACAACGTCGCGCCGATCATCTCAGAGCGCGAGGCCGACAACATGGCGTTCATCTCGGCGTGGACGGCCGGGCACGAGCCGTAATCGCCGTCGTTATGCCCGTGCCCGCAGCGATGGCATATGCCTGTATCGATGCAGTTGACATCTCCGCGGGCGGCACCGTTGTAGCCAGTCGCGATGATCTCGTCGTTGGCCACAATCACGGCGCCGTAGCGCCGGCGCAGGCACGTCGACCTGGCCGCCACCGCGAGCGCGATGTCGAGGTAATACTCGGCTTTACTAGGCCTCGCCGGTCGATCCGAAAGCATCGTCGCCCCTCTCCTCGCCCAACTACTCGACGAAATCGGCCAACACGATCGGCATGACGACGAGCTGGCCGATGCGGGTGCCACCGGGGACTTTCTTCAGCTTGTTCGTCAAGTTGGTGACGATCGCATGCACCTCACCGGTATAGCCGGAGTCGATTGGCGGCAGCTCGCAGACGAGGCCTTCGAGGCTCATGCCCGATCTGGGGAACACGCAGGCCATGACGCCGTCGGGCAGCTCGAGCGAGAAGCCCAGCGGGATGCGACGGGTCTCATGCGGCTTCAGGGTTTCGCCGAAAGTAGTGTAGACGTCGGCACCGGCGTCGTTATAATGTGCACGGGCCGGGAGCTTGATGTCGGCACCCTCGGCGATGCGGTTGATTTTAATCTTCATCCTTTACCTCCATGACGATGGCGTTATTAAGGCAATATTTTGAGACGGCAGGCCTCGGCGTGTCGGACGACATCGTAATGCGTTCGATCTCCGAGATATGGGCCAAAAACTTCTCGATGTCGAGCTTAAGGTGCGGCACCGCCTGCTTGCAGCGCCATACTTCGCGGACGCGGTCGATGTCCTTCTCGTATGCGTGGAGCGACACCGCGAAATGCGTATACTTGCCGTAGCCTACGCCGAGCTCATTCGCGATGTGCTTCTGCAGCTCCGTGAAGAACACGACATCGTAGGGCGTGCCGAGCCATACATCGTTGGAGCGCATGATGCCGGTGCAATCGAGCTTGCCTCCGCGAAGCTCGAACACGAGCGCGATGGTGCAGATCTCGTCTTTCGTTTCGAAACGCTCGGGGTTAGGCACGTTGAAATTGATGACAGCACGCCGTGAATACGGGTCGCGCTTGAGCGTGTCGATGACCTGTGCGACCTGGTCGAAGCCGTAGCGGTTGAACACGATGGCGCCGTATGCAGACCTGTTAGTCACGCCATCGTCGCTGATACGCTCCCAAAACGACGAGAACTTCGAGATGAATTCGACATCGTCGCGGCCGGTGAAATACCATGCGAGCTCACCCAGCATATACGAGAGCGAGTAACCCGTGCGGGCAGTCGCGATGTTGTCGGTGATGTCGAGCAGCGTGAAACCACCGTTGAGCATTTCCTTGGTACCCGCTGCCTCATGGCCCTGCACAGATATTTTGCCGCAGAGTTGACGGTAGATGTCGTTCATCGACTTGCCTACAACATGCATTTCAGCACCTCTTCCATGGCGGTCGCCGGGTTGTTGTCTTCGAGCACAATCGCAGTGTCGTGTGCCTCAGCCCACTCCTGGTAACGCTTGTGGATCTCGACGATGTTCGGGCAGACGACATCGGCGTACTCGTCACCGCGTTCGTTCAGGCGGCTGATGACGACGTGGAGCGGCGGCAAAAGCACGATGATCGGGATACCAGCGAGCCCGCAGAACTCCGTCAACACCTCGGCGTCGTCGTTGTCGATACGCGGTTCACGCCCGAATAGGTCGGAGTATATTTGCTCCGACACCCAGCAGCGGTCGATGACGACACCGTCGCATGCGAGCTTCTGCAGATACTCCGGCACAGACTGGCCGCCGTTGGCGGTCATTTTCAGAATGTTCATGTCAAGTGCTCCGGCCAATGATTTCGCGAGCGTGGTCTTGCCGGCGCCGTCAGGGCCTTCGATGATGATGGGCATTATTTACTCCTTTACGAAAATGCGTACGCGTTTGCCGTTGACACGGCAGGTCTTACTTGTCAGGCCATAGTGCTTGTTGGCCTGGCGGGTGAACTCGTTTTGGCCGAGCGGCTTCAAGTTGTTCCTGATAGCCCAGGCCATATAGTAGTCGTATACAAGCGCCGTCGACTCGTTCACCACCTCATCGACAGGCGTATCCTCGAAATAACCGAGGACGGGGTTATTGGCGACGTGATAATCCTCGATCTCCTTGACGACGACTTTGGGCATCGTAAATGCACGGTTGGCCAACACACGCTCGAGCCCCTTGAGGCCGATATTGATCAGGTGGCTCATGACCTCGGACGAGTGGAGCTTGTATTTGATATACGGGTCGAAGTCCGGGTCGTCTTTCGAAAACGTCGCCTTGAACGGCACGAGCACGATGCGGTCGAGCACGGCACCGGTTTTGTCACGGATACGCGGCATGGAATTCGCCGAGAACAGCAGTTTGGCATAGCTCGAGAAATCAAACGGGTCTTGGCCCTTCCGCTCGGCGTTGACGCGGTCACCGCTTACGAGCTTTTTGAAAATCGCCGGGTTCGCGATGAACTCGTCGCCGATGTCGTCGCCGATGTTGGCCAGCTTGCCGAATAGCTCCGCCGTCTTGAACCTCTCGCCGAGCTCGGCCAAATCGAGCGCCGATGTATTGCTGTCACCCAGCAATGTCTTGAGCATATCCAGATACGTCGACTTGCCGTTCGCCTTGTCACCGACCAAGATGAAACTCTTACGGAGCTCGTTGCGTCGATAGAACAGGTAGCCGATGACCTCCTCCAACAATGAGTAGATCCCGTCGTCACCGCAGGCGAGGCGGCGCAGCGTCTTGTCAGTGAAATCAGACCAGACAGTCGGGTCGTACTCCCACGGGATGCGGTTCGTGATCACGAACTCCGGCGAGAACGGCATGAGCTCACCAGTCTTGAGGTCGTACACGCCGTTGGCGAAAGCGATGTAATCGGCATCGGCCGCAGGTGCGTCATCTTGGATGAGCACATCTAGGTAGTTGAGCACCTCGGTACGCTTGGCCTTCGACAGCATAGGCAGATGTTGGATCATCGCGTTCTCGATAAGCAGATTGCCGGACACATAGACGCCGTCGCGGTATACGTGGAGCTGATGGCCGATCTTGATGATACGGTGCTCGTTCTTGAGGTACTCGGCGAACTTGTCAAATAGGAACGTGCCTTTGTGGAAGAAAACGTCTTCGGCGAAGGCGTCGTCGCGGTAGACGACGCTCAGCTCTTGCTGCTCCATGGGCTTCTCGAACATATACCGGTTAATGACGGCTAGGGTCTCGCGCGCCTCGTCTTTCGTGAAACCCTCCGACTGCAGCGTCAAGATGTAGTTGAACAGTGCTTGGTTGCGGCCGTCGCCTTCTTCCATCTCGCCGAACTCAGGTGTGTACTGCACAGGCCTGAGCCAGCACGGCAGCTCGTCGTACTCCTCATCGGGTTCGATGTCGTAGATCACGTCACGTTCGTGGCCGTCGACTTTCAAACTGCCGTATGTGGCTTTCGACCCGACTTTGATATCGGCGTCGATGCCGATGGCCAGGCGTGCATGAGTCTTGCATTTCATGCCGCGGGGGTAGCCTACGAAATAGAAATGCTTGCCACGGGTCGTGGCGACGACCTTGCATGCAATCTGCTCGGCCTCGACGATGTCCATCAGCTTCTCGCTTTGTGCCATATCGTCGACATCGACGAAAATCGTCTCAGGTGCGAGCACACCACCGTAACCATCGAGCTTGCGCGCCTGGGCCAATGTGAGGTATCGGCCGTCCTTTAGCTTCTGCGCACATTTCTTGCCGTTGAGCTTCACATATCCGATAAATAGTCGGTCCATCACATCACCCCAAACTGTGCTAACCGTGTTTTCGCCAATTGAATATACCAACTCTTATCCAAATAACACGGGCATTTCTTGCCGTGCACGTCGCCGTTGTCGATAAACGAATGCTCACTCGTGTTGCCGAACTTCTCCGGCTTGGCCTTGCCCGCCTTGACACGCCCGATCATGCCGTCCGACTCACGTGTTGACGCGAATACCCGAAAACACCTATCGGTGAGCCGCTCATGACCGTGCACGCCGTACTTGTATTTGCCAGATACCTTCACCACGCGCTGGTAATCGATCAGATCATCGTCGGCCGCAATCGTGTCTTCGACAGGCACGCCATGCACCATGTACTCGACCAGCGCCTTGTTGACGACGGCGAGGTCGTAGTCGAGTGGCCCCAACTTCTTGACATACGCGCCTTTCGTCTTCATCGACCCGTCTGCAGCCACAAGGACGTAGTTGTTGACGTCCTTCTGGTAAACGCGGGTAAACTCATCGAATTCCAGACCCATGCCCGTGCGATGCTCCCACTCATACGCCACGTCGTCGACGCGATCGTAAAACGCATCAGGCCCGCCCTCGAAACCGTCAGGCATGCGGATGAGCACGCCATCGGTGTTGCTTTGGATGATCTCAGCGCCCACGTCGCGAACGAGCTTGTGCATGAGGTCGATGAGCATGAGCTGGCCGTTGACACAGACCATGTTGGCCTGCCGCGGGTCATAGAGCGCATTGAACTTGTCTTTGCTGGCACCGTAGGTGCCGTTGACGACGAGCTTCAATGCCTTCTGACGCGGGTCCTTCGCGTGCTTCAACTCGATTCGATGGTCTCGAATGCCCTTGAATTTCGACGGGTCCCGCACATTACGCGACAGCAGTTCGTGCGCAATCATCTCAGCCGGGTAATAGCTCTCGACGTCGACGTTGATGAAATAACCCTCACCCGCGTACTGGGCAATCGCGCCATGCAAGCCTCCCCACGCGCACTTGTGTGGGCAGCCTGCGATGTCGAAATCGAGCGTCGCGGAGTAATCTTGGTTCGCCTGGTCGAGGTACCACGAGCGGATGAAATCATACGGCCCGAGGTCGAGGCACGGCAGCGGCACGATGTCGAACTCGTCGTCGCGTGGACGTGCAGGCAGCTCGGCACCCAAGATGATCGCCGTAAGCTGCGCATCGGTTTTGCCGAGATACACCAGTGGCAAGTCGAACATTTTGAGCAGGTCCATGCGGGCGTCGAATTCGCTTTTACGCTGCATGAATACCTCAATGGTCTGCTCGACATCGTGACGGCAATATTTAACGGTCTCGGCGATCTCTGCATCGGTCAGTTTACGGTCGATGTCGAACGGCACTGTCGTCTCGCAGATGTCGTTGCCGAGGTACGCCTCGTGAGTCTTGAGGCCCCTGTCGGTACGCGGGTGGAATACATCGTAGTTGACCATGTAAACCTTGCGCAACAAACTCGAATACTGCCAGCCCTTGTGGCCTTCGGCGATGATGAAATCATTGATCGCCTTCGGGTCGAAGCCGCACAAGATTCCTTTGAAAATAAACTGGTCGTAATGGAGGTTGTTATACCCTACCCAAATCTCACGTTTGTGCCCTTCGTAGAGCGCGGTGAGCGCGTCGGCATCGTTGATGATGACGCGCTCATCGTGAGTGACGGGGTTGATGACTACGACCATCCAGTCGTGTTTGAAAACTTCGAAGTCGTAGAAATTGAGCATCGCCGCACCTAGTCAAGTTCGAAAATATCAGTGATCTGGAAGGTGTCGAAGCCCTTGTTGTTCTCGCCGTACTCCAAGCCGTACTCGAATTTGCCGTCGACATACTCGGCAATATCGAGCAGCAAGTCATTATACTCTGCGTAACTTGTGAACTCGACGTCGATGTCGGAACCCTCAGGCAGCAGCGAACGGAGGAAAGAGTTCATGATATGGATCTGGAAGCCCTGCGTGATGACCTGATTCATGAAAATGCGCTGGCCCTTGAACTCGCCGTCGCTCACGATCTTCATCCAGCACGACGCCATCGGCTTGCCGGTTTTCTTGGTCTCGGTGAGCTCGAGCGTGTCAATCGCGACCTCATAGCTGCCATGCGGCACGTCCTTGAAATCGGCGCCACCACCGTTGGCCTCGGCGTCGGCGATGTCCTTCTTGAGGCCATCGATGTCGACCATCTTATCGAACTTGCTGAAATCCATGATGTATCCTTTCAAATATCAAATTACTCTTCGACGACGCGACGCTTACGGGTGCGGCGCTTCGGCTTCTCCTCGACAACCTCGGGCTCTGCTGCTTCCTCGGTGTCGAACGGCGGTTCCTCCTCGGCGACAGGCTTGGCCTTACGCACACGACGCTTCGGCTTCTCCTCCGCGGCATCAGGCTCCTCGACGACCTCGGTCTCAGTCTCAGCCTCAACCTCAGGCTTAGGCTCTGCCTTCTTGCGTGCCTTCGGCTTCTCGGCCTCGGCCTTCGTGCCCTGTGCCTCGAGCAATGCCGAGTTGAATGCCTCGACAGTGAGGTCGCAACGGTCGCGTTTGAAATCGATACGGCCGCCACCGAAGACGTTCTCGTTCTTACGGAGCTGGAGGAAATGGCCGCGCTCGTCCATATAGGCGCGAAGCGTCATGGTCACGGTGCCGGCGAGCACATTCGCGACCTTGTCCGGCATGTTCGGCTTGAACGTCGAGACCTTCATGCCGTTGGCGTACGTGATCTCGGTGACGAGCTCCTTGGAGATATAGATGATGCGGTAGCCGAGGGACTTGAGTCGTTTCATCTGGCTGAGGAACTCAGTACGTACCATGTCCCAGCCCTTGCCGTAGCCGCCGTCGCTCTCATGCTTGATGCCGAGCTGGTCGAATACATAGAAACGGCAGTGCTCGTATAGATCTTCGACCAAGTCGAGCGCAATGACGTGGAAGCTGTTGTCATGCTTCTCCAACTCGTCGATGACCTCACGGAACTTCGACCAAGCGAGCACTTTGTGGCTCATACGGCCTTCTGTCACGAGCTCATCGGCAATCTGGATAAATGGGCTCGTGATATTCTGGGTGTTGCCGTCGGTGTTGATGAATAGAACGTCGTCGAAGTGGTCGACAAACGTCGACTTGCCGACGTAACTGTCGGCGTAGATCCACATATCGGGTTCGGTGATGACGGCCTCTGGGCGGCGTTCGTTCTTGGGCAGGATAAGCATATCATTTCCTCCTATACAGAAATCTTTGTAATCACACCAATCGCATAGGCGCGACTCATGCTTTGGGAATTCGGTGGCGTTCGCCATCGTGCAAGTGCCGACTGCGAAGTCGGCGACTTTCTCAGGGTCATACTCGACGCGGTACAATGCAGGCCACATGCCTTCCAACGTGGCAGCGAGGCGCTCGCGGAATTGATAGAGGTCTTCGGTCTTCTTCTGCCTGATCATCGTCTTAGGCACAATCAGGAATGCCATGTCTTGGATGATCTCACCGGGGTGCGTCTTCTCGTAGAAATACTTGTAGACGCTAAGCTGTCCGCTTTCTAAGTACCTATCGACATTGTTCGAATATTTGAAATCGAGCATCGTCCACAGGCCCTTGCCACGGGGGATGAGCATATCGATAAACCCGACGAAACCACTGTCGTCCTCGACCTTCGTTTCAAATACCGGGTCGGCGTCGTCCAACATATCCCATGCGAGCTCGCGGGCACGCGAGCCGAGTACGCGGATCTTCATGAGCTCGTTGACCATGAGATCTGTCATGACGGGGTACGCGGCTTTGTAGTTCGCGATGGCCTCGTCGACACCGACTTCGATACATTCGTGCAGCATCGTGCCGATCACGAGCGGGTTCGCCGCATCGCAGTTGAACGGCACTTCAAGGCCGTCGACATAGTTGAGTTTGAATTTACGCGGGCACTGGGTGAAGGTACCGACCCTCGAATACGAGGTCTTGAACATCGCAATTTCCTCCTTTCTCCTGCAGGCGTTGTACTAGCCGTTTGAATTGGGCGAAATCATCCGGCCAGACGATGACGGCTATACCGCCGCTCTCCGTAATCTTCCCGCAGTGGTAGACCTGCAGCGGCGACGGCTTGCCGTTTGGGCCTTTGAGCTCGATGCCGACGAAACGTCCGTTGATACATGCCAAAATGTCCGGTACACCGGCACGTGTGTTGCGGTTGGCGAAAAACTTGACGTGCCATACGCCTTGCGAATCGAGCCACCGTTTCAAACGGTTTTCGAAGTTTTTCTCTCCTGCCAACTAGTCACCTCCCATCTCGAACAGCTTCTCAGTGTAGTCGCGTCGCATAGCCAATGTATCGTAGATCTTCTCTTCGACAGTGCCTTTAGATACCAGCTCGTAATACTTGCACGGCTTATCTTGGCCGACGCGGTGGATGCGCTTCTTTGATTGCTCGAATAGCGACGAAGCCAGAGGCGGCGAAAAATAGACGCACGTATCGGCTTGCTGCAGGTTCACGCCCATGGCGCCAGACTGGTATTGGATGAGCGCGACCCCGTCGTCGGTATCGAAAAACGGCGACAAATCATGTGCCTTGCCGTTGAGCACGCCATACGACCTGTACCTCTTCTCCAACTCCGCCGTGAGCCCTTCGAGCTCGACGTCGAAATTGTAGAACACGACGAGCCGTTTACTCGTGCCGTCCAGCAAATCGCCGAACGCCTCGAGTTTGGCGCGCGAATACGCAGCCGCTAATTGGCGTTTAGCCGTGAGGTCGCCGAACACAGTGTCGCCGACGAAATCGCGGCCGAATGCCGTGATAATGTTCACCTTGGCGAACTTGCGGTAATACTCGCTCATCGGCACGTCGATACGAATGAAACGCTGATCAGGCAGGTCGATGACGTCGTCGGTCTTGAGGAAATCGCAACCGAGATCCTTCATCTTGCGTACCAGCCTCTCCTCGTTCTTGTAACCCGTCACCTTCGTGATCGGGAAACCCTCACACATCGTCGTCTCCGATTCGACGTATTGCCGCCAAAACAGCTTCTCGTCGATGCGCCAGCCAAGCATGTTCAACTGCGTCCACAGCCGTTCATATTTGCCGTCGACCGGTGTGCCCGACAGCAAGACGAGCTCATTCGCCCTGTCGGCCAGCCTCATCGCAGCCTTGGTGCGCTTCGATGACTTGTTCTGCAGTAGCGACGACTCGTCGAACATTACCGCGAAATGTTGCAACGCCTGAATGTTAGGGCGTCTCCACAGCAAATCGTAGTTGATCACACCGACGGCATTCGGCAGGTCTGGGTAACTCATCGATAATTCGAAGTTTTTCATACCGTCTGGCGTGGTCAAATCGAGGACGTCGATGTCGTAATGACTCCGAAAATGGTCGACCCAATCGGCGACTTTAGACTTCTGGCATACGACCAAGGCCAAATGCCAACACTTGTCCGACATCAACTTCTCGGCGCCGGTGAACGTCTTGCCTAGGCCCATGTCGTGGTAGAACGCGCAATTGCGTTTACCTTTGACGCGGTCGAGGGCATCCTGCTGGTAAGCGAACAGGCCCATTACGCGAAGAACATTGACTTGATTTCCTCGCCCGTCAAGTCGTACCGGTCGGCGATAGCCTTGATCTCCGACTGCTTGAACTCGGCTTTGCCGTTGATCTTCCACGACAACGTGGATTCAGTAATGCCGAGCATTCGTGCGAGCTCGCTTTGCGTATCGCCGAACTCGCGAATTGTTTCAAATAGGCTTTTCATCTTTCACCTCCCTCGATCGGCGAACCTCATTATACTACATTTTCTTTCGATTTATCTGAGTATTTATAACTTTTTCGAAACGCCTGTCACACTGTCAAACACCTGTCACACTGCTGATTTTGGGCCTGTTTGACAGCAAGTTGCATCACTACGTCGTGTTTCTCACTGCCTGTCACACTGTCAAACAGTTTTCTCCCCTATCCTTAGATAATTTGACTTTTATATTTATATATGCTTATAGATATATAGATATAAAAATATCTAATATAGGGGCCCCTTGTTGTTTGACAGCTTGACAGGTGATGAGAAATACGATGTAGAAATGCAAATACCTGTCACACTGGCCCTTTTAGGTGTGTGACAGGTGTTTGACACTGTTTGACAGGTAATGTCTACCGCAGCGCGTGGATCTGCGACATGACGGCATCATACTCTTTCGGGCAGACGGCTTTGATGCACGACATGTGGTTGTCGAGTACTCCCATGAGTGCCGCATAGTCCACATTGGACGCAGCCTTCAGGAATTCAGACCCAGTGAGCTCGTCAGTAATACGCTGTTCTGCCACCGCGTCGTCTACAGTAGGCTTTTTTGAGGTGGTCGCGAACGGTATACAGCCACGCCAGCCTTTCGCATACGGCATAAGACGTGTCGCGCTTCTCCAGGTTGAGGATCTCCTCTTCGATGGTCTCGATCGACACCATTTCCATTCACCCCTAACTGAGTTTCTTCCCGACGTCATGTAGCTTCTTCCTATATTTCTCGTGTAGCTCATGCTGCATAGGCACGATGACTTGCATGTCGTAATCGACAGCACTCAAGCTGAGTGCCAAGCGGTCGGCATACTTGCATTCGTCGTCGACGTCTCGCACAAGCTCGCAGATCATGTGTGCCGCGGCGACTTCACCTGCATCATAGAGGTCTTTGGCCGACTTCGCATAGAGCTCCTTTGTTTCGTGTTCCCACTTACACCACTCACGCATACCCGTCTCGACAGCCTTGGACTTCGTTTCCGATTCGACCGCTTGTCGTGTGAAATTCGACCACTCGACGGGGATGACGTCAATGTGCTTTGTATTCGCCATCGGCAAAAGCTGGTTGCAGTGGTCGACGAAATAGCGGTGGATGCGACGCATGGAAATCGTCTCACAGAAGAAATGATACTCATGCAGTCGCTTGAAACCGTCCAAACCAAGGAAATTGTAGTAATCTGCCATCTGCTCGTGCATCATCATGCCGTCGATTAGGTGGTCAGATACCTTTGCGAACACATCAATTACAGGCATCTTTACCCCTCTCAGTTCGTCCATACTTTGTGAAAGGGATGCCGCCAAGGCATCCCTTTCTTCGGCCCTGGTCGAGATACTGCGCCAGAACTCCTATTCTGTCATTAGATCTTCGTGACGACGACCGCGGTATTGTCGATCGTGACAGTCGCCGGAACGGTCGCAGTGGTGATCACGAGCGTAAGCGTCGAGGTGCTGTCGCAGCACTGGTTACGCACGATTGCCGGGATATTGACCGACACAGTGCCCGCGGCTGCCGCAGTGACAGTCTGCGTAGCGCCGGGCACGGCGACACCGTCTTTGAATAGCGTGACGGTATATGCACCGGCGGCGGTAGGCGTGAACGTGATGCTGGCATCGACATCGAAATAGCCCTGGCCTTTAAGCAGGACGCCGTTACCCGACAGGACGGCGTTGCAGCCGAAACGGCGGATAGTCGTACCGAGCGGGATAGCCGTACCTGCAGCCGTAGACAGCGTGAGCACGGTACTAGACGGGTCGGCAGTGTAGATTGCAGATTTGCACGACATGATTTGTCCTTTCTATTGAAATAGGGGCACGGCCTGAGCCATGCCCCTATCTTGCCCAGGCGAAAATGCCTTATCGATCGAATGTTCGTTTAGATGTTTGCCGTACCGCAGCAGCCGTTACCGCAGAACGGGCTCGGGCCGGCGTTGTAGGCGAAGGTGTTGGGGTAGCGTACCACACCACACATCGCCTGGGACAGCTGGAGTTGGTTGATCTGATTCTGCATGTCGGCCATGCGGTTGCCGGTGATGGTGTCGAGGACCTTCTGCGTCTGCTCGGTGACGGTCTTCTGAATCGCGGCGGTATTGATGGCGCCGTTGTAATTGACGGAGTCGATACCACGCTGGGCGGTGCAGCAGCAGTTTGCGAGCTGGGACGACAGCGCATAGTTGCCGTCTTTGATGGTATCCTGCGTCTGCGCGAAGTTACGGAGGTTCTCGTAGCCGACAGACGCGAGGCCCTGGCTGGTCTGCATGAACTGCGTCTGCATCATGTCGTTCACGCGCCCGACCTGGTTAGCCAGGTCGTTGAAATTCATGGCGTTGCACAGACCGGCCTCAGTTACGGGTTGCTCGCCGGCATTGCGGTTGCCACCGAAGCCGTTGCCACCCCAACCGAAGATCATCGCGAAGAGGATGATCACCCACCATGCATTGTTGCCGCCGAAGCCGGACTCGCCGGAAGCGGCCGCGATGTCGGAAAGTGAATACTCAGACATAGACATCTTATATATGCTCAAGTAGGTCGACGGCCGTACGCTCCGCTTCACTACCCAAACATCTGCTTAATTGCGTTTATATCAATACCGTGCTCACTCGCGATCTGCTCGGGGCTCTTGCCCTTGTTCGCATTGATGAATTCCGCAAACTGCGGGTTGCTTTGCATCATCTGGTGCATGACTTGCTCTGGGTTTGCATTACGCATCATATTGACAGCCTGCATAGCCGATCGCAGTGGGTTTGGCTTCTGTACGCCGCCGAATAGGCTACTCGCCATTGTCGATCGCCTCCCTCAGATGCTTCATCGCTGCATCGAATTCATCATGTGTCACGTATTGCTGCACCGGTTCCGGCTTGTCTTCAACCGGCTGAAATGCAAAAGCACGGATGGTCGGAAAACCGGCACCATCCGTGCTTTTAACATACATGATGTCGTTATCTGCGTCGAACAGGGGCACGACAGAATTGGGAGGCATTTGGTATGCCTTGGCCCCGTCCATGCCCGTGACACGGATCAGCTGCATTCCCTGCTGCATCTGGGCGCGTTGCTGAAACTGCTGCATCTGGTCCATGGCGAATTGCGGCGTGCCGACAGGTTGGTACATGTTGTAATTACCGAACAACATGCTTTCTCCAATCTTTCATCAACGGCGGGTGCCGTCAGACACATAACACTGGAGACGGTCGAGTGCATAACCGTACACGCCGGCATAATCATCGCCGCCGTAAGTCGTACCGTCGTCGCATACCTCATCCCAGTAGCCAGCGTGAGCCACGTCCTGAGAACGGTAGTAGACCTGCTTGTAGTCACCGTTCGGCGTAATGTAATACATCTGAACGCCGTCGATCGTCTGGCCCCAGATGCCCGCCATGCCATTTACAGAATCGTTGTAATTGGCAGCCTGCACCCAGTCGAGCCAGCCGCTTTCCTTGGTGTGGACGCGGTAGCGCAAGGTGCCGCTATCGACCCACGCGATGAGCATGTCATGGGAGCCGTAGGGCATACCGGCGAAGCCTTCGCTATTGGAATCGTTGAAATTGGTCACTGCGCTGTTCCATGCACCGTAACGGTTATGGAGCGCATAGTGAATATTGACCGACTTACCCGTGGACTTCGGGAACTTGATACGCGTGGCAGAGGTGGAAGGCTGGTACGTGCCGCCGTTGCCGTCCGTAGGTGCGATCGGCGCGATATAACCGCTACCCATGTAGGCGGCGACGTCGCGCTTGAAATCGTCCCAAGTCTTACCATATCGACGGAAATAACCGATCGGGTCTGTATGGTCAGACCCACCCCAGATGCGTGCGGCTTCATAATGGCTGAGCAGGCGGCTGGTATCCCAACCGTGCGCACGGAGTGTATCGCCTGCCCACTTTACGGCCTCAGTCCATTGCTTGGCGAAGTCAGTGGCATTTGTGGCGTGTGCCAACTCGATGCCGATCGTACACCAATTGCCATTGCCGACATGCCAGCACAGGCGGTTCTGCGGTACCGTGTCATAAACCTTGGAGCCATCGAGCTCCATGACGTCGTGTACTGCGTAGGTGTCGTCACGTGACCACAAAAGCACATGGTTCCATGCGCTCGCGCCCGGGTTAGCCGTCTCGTGGATAACGAGGTATTGCGGTGACAGCGGCCCGTGCCCATTGCTAACGTAATTGGTGATGCGCTCGTAGGCATAACTTGTTGTCGGTACTGCGAGTGCCAGTGCGATAGCGGCAGTACTGGCGGCTAGTACCAATCGTCGAGTTGGGTGAGGCTCATGCGGGTGTCCAGCGGCACGAGCATTTGCCTTGATACTCAAATTACTCACCCTTTCAATATCGCTACTCATTCGAAGATTTCGCCGTCGCGGTCGTCACACCGAGGAGTGCGCCGACGAGCGTACCAGCTGCGGTGATCACAGTCACTGCGATAGCAGTCGGCTCCCAATTGACGGCGGTACCAACGGTACCGACAAAAGTACCTACTGCGGGGAGGGCAACGAGGCCGACCCACTTAAGGATATTATATGTCTTATCGGGTAGAAGATATTGCATAATTACCCCTTATTCTTGATGTGCTTCCATGATCTCATTATACATATGCGTACCGGGTCCGTTGAGCCCCAATTCATCATGATAATGATGATAAACGTCGTCGACTTGTTGCTTGTCGGCAGCAGAACACGGATGGCCTTCTACGACGAACCGCCGATGCAGATCTTCGAGCCGGTAAAACAATAGCTCACCGAGCATGGCACGATTTTGTGCGCGTTCTTCGTGTTCACGGCGCGATATGTTACATAATTGTGCCGTGTTGGTTTTGATTGCGTTCAGCAGCCATCCAATTATCGTACCCATAATCGTTGTTACGACAGTCGTCATAATATATTTAAACATTGAATCAATACCTCTTAAACGACAAATGTTCTCCGTACTAGTATTGACGTGATATGCGAAATACTAGCCGTATATCGCAGTGATTGTCTCTTTGTCGCCGGCGACGAGCGTAAGCGCGGTGCCGAGCCCGGATGACACGTATGTGTTGTACAAGATTTCCTCGAATGTCACAGTCTCGCCGGACACATGTGCCGTCGTGTTGGCCGTCGTAACCGAATAGGCGCCGTTGCCGCCCATTGCGCCAGACACGACGTGCGTACCGTTCGTCGTTGGCATAATGGCGTGTTGTCCGCGCGAAAAGACGACGATCACAACTGCACGTTTCTTGAGCCCTGGCACGGTCACTGTACCGTTAAACTCGATGCCCGGTGTAGCCAGAATACGTAATCCGGAATCTCCGAGCGTGGCGAGCGAGGCCACGGTGTCGAAAAGTTTGACTGGCGTGCCGACGCTGATACCATTCAACGGGATGCGCCATAGTTTGAGGTCGTTGGAGGTCGTCGCGGGGTCGGTCGCATTACCTGTAGTCGGCGTGCCCTTGATCACCACGGGCTCGATGCTCTCGATACCCGCGCTAGTCTTAGCATAGCGTGCTACGACCAAGTCGTTTCGCTTCTGTCCCTGTGTGCCAGACTGGATGGTGAGGGAGGTCGCCGCCTGGTTCCAAAAGCGCTTGCCGCCGACCATGCCCACACCGGTTTTGAGTGTCGCAGAATTGGCGCTCACCATATTGAGCTTGAAATCGTCGCCATATTCCAGCACGCAATCAGCCTTACCGATCGTCGCTATGTTGAGCGCCGCCAAGTCGTCTGAACTGATGTGCTTGGTACCAGTCATTCCATCTACAATTTCGAAAGCCATTATGACTCCTTCTTATCCATGAACGTCTTAAAAGCCACATCGTTCTCCGCGGCCAACTTCTTATACGCATCAGTACATGATTTACACAGCAGGCGTGTCGCTTTGGTGCCGTATTGGTCAAAACGCTCGACCTCACGCCAGTCGCTGGCAGCGGCTGCATTCTCTGCGATATACGCATCGGCCCCACAACGATCGCATACATAATGTGTGTAGTTCTCGGTCTTAGACATTGTCGTCTCCTTTATTTGGTCCTCAGCCACGTGTGCGGCCCGATGCTCGGTGCCCGCACCCACGTGCCGCCGATTTTGTTCGGGTCGAACGAGCCGTCCGTCTCCAGGTACTCGCCGACGTGGTGGGCCATGAGCCAAACCGCGTTCTGGTCGGTGGTGTCGAGGATGTGCTTCCAGCCGTCCCACGCGGAGTCGGATGTTCCCCGGCGCCAGTACATGTCCGCACCGACCACCGCCACCTGCTTCGGGTATCCGCCCGAGGGGTCTGTCCACGGCGTGAGGGTCACGAGCACGCCGTAGGCGTCGCCAGACAGCCCGATCACGCCTGCATACTTGAACTCGACCACGGTCTCCTTATGGTGGTTCTCAATGTACCAGCTCGGCGGCTGGTTGTCGTTGTGCGTGTCCTTGATCTCGCCGCCGCTCGGCCCCTGCGGGCCGGTCGGCCCCTGCGGGCCGGTCGGACCTTTAGGGCCTTGCGGCCCCGTCGGCCCTTGCGGGCCTGTTGCTCCGGTCGCACCGGTGGCTCCAGTTGCGCCTTTAGGCCCTTGCGGGCCAGTAGCACCGGTTGCACCGGTTGCGCCTTTAGGGCCTTGCGGTCCCATCTCGCCAGTTGCGCCTTTAGGGCCTTGCGGTCCCATCTCGCCAGTTGCGCCTTTAGGGCCTTTAATATTGCCGATAAGGTATTGTGTCATTCTGAACCCCCTCAAAGGACATAATACAACGCTCCGGTCGTCGGGTCATACATCAGCGGCGGTTTTCCGGCACCGTCTGCGACGGTAGCCCACAGGTCGCCGTTACCATCAACTGACAGCGTGAAAAACCCTGCCGTAGGGACAGTGATACCGCTATCGCCACGCTCGCCTTTGTCACCCTTTACACCTTGGATGCCTTGCGGCCCACGCTCGCCTTGGTCGCCTTTGACGCCTTGCGGGCCTGTTGGCCCGGTGGCGCCTTTAGGACCGATCGGTCCCGTCTCGCCCGTTGCGCCTTTAGGGCCTTGCGGGCCTGTGGCACCGGTCTTCCCCATTGTACCTTGAATACCTTGAATACCTTGAGGACCTGTCGCGCCAGCCGGCCCCTGCGCGCCAGTCGGCCCCTGATCACCTTTGACGCCTTGCGCACCGCTCATATCAGTGACGAGCGTATAAGCACCCGCTCCTTTCACGTACAACTCTGCGTTATGCGGGTCTGAAATATCGGATGAGATAATGACGAAACCGCCGACCTTCACGCCGTCTGCGGCATACCCGGCATTCATCGCCTCCACGGACGCGTATACCTTGGCAATCGAGAAACCTTCACCGCGCTCACCCTGAGGACCTTTAGGGCCCGTCGCACCGGTATCTCCCTTGATGCCTTGAGGCCCTTGCGGGCCTGTGGCACCCGGATCGCCCTTGGCGCCTTTCTCACCCTGCGGGCCGGTATCTCCCTTGATGCCTTGAGGCCCTTGCGGGCCTGTGGCACC
>CDYT01015837.1_pt1 | contig 38038 bp, 36 predicted proteins | sample 557541 | NCBI WGS metagenome assembly CDYT01 (sample SAMEA3182060, study PRJEB8094) | gut metagenome | biome: human; feature: gut; material: Stool; isolation source: human stools | place: Canada | collected 2013-01-15
CGGTAGAACCGCTGGAACACATCGTTGTAGTGCTCCTCCGGGATTCCGATGCCGGTGTCGGTGACGTCCACCCGGGTATAGAACTGCCAGGGGCGCACCGTGACCGATACCGTGCCGCCGGACGGCGTGTACTTCACGGCATTGTCCAGAAGGTTGCCGATGGCCTCCGCCGTCCACTTGGGGTCGTGCTGCACCGTGATGGCCGGGTCGCATTCCGCCGACAGGTCGATCCCCTTGGCCTCCGCTTTGGCCCAGACGGTGCTCATGGCCCGGGCGATGGTGTCGGAGAGCCGGGCCTCCTCCACATGAAGGGTAAAAGTGCCCGTCTCCAACCGGGACATTTTAATGAGGGACTGCATCAGGAAATCCAGCTTGTCGATCTGGCCGTCCATGGTAGCCAGAAACTCCGCCCGCTTTTCCGGCGGCAGGTCATGGCTGCGCAGGATGCCGGTGAACATCTTGATGTTGGCGATGGGCGTTTTCACCTGATGGGAGATGTCGCTGACCAGGCCCTGGATGGTCTCCTTGTCCCGCTGGCTCTGGCGCTTACCCTCGCTCATGATGTCAAAATACTGCATCAGCTTGCCCTGCACCTTGGCGGTGAGACTGTCCTCATAGGGCTGGTATCCCTCCACCGTCCGGCCGGACATCAGGGCGTCCAGGGTCTCGCACAGGTCGTCGGCAAACAGGCTGACCTGCCGCCGCTGATACCAGGCCCACAGGCCCACCACGGCAAAGATGGCGGCGCACAGCCCCAGGATGCCGTACCGCACCGCCGCCCGGGGAACGGTCTGCCACAGCAGCCACACCAGGGCGGCGAACAGCGCCGCGGACAACAGGAGCATCCCGGCGCGCAGGATCGTCATGCTGCGGTGTCTCATGCCTTCCCTCCTGTCCAGATGTAGCCCATGCCCCGCACGGTTTTGATATAGGGATGGGCGTCATCCTCGATCTTGGCCCGGAGCCGGTTCATGGTGACGGTGAGGGTATGGTCGTCGATAAAGTTGCCGCCGCTGTCCCACAGGCGGTCCAGCAGCTGCTGGCGGGTCAGGATCTGACCGGCGTGTTCCGTCAGATACTTGAGGAGCTTGTACTCATTGGGGGTGATGGCCAGCTTCTCTGTCCCCCGCACGGCTGTCAGGGCCGAAAAATCCAGCGTCAGCCAGCCGTCGCTCCAGCGGTCCGCCTGGGGGGCGGCCGGGGCGCCGCCCACCCGGCGCAGGGCCACCTCCACCCGCCGCAGCAGGATCTGCATGTTGAAGGGCTTGGTCACATAGTCCTCGGCCCCCATGTCAAAGCCGCGGAGCACATCCGCCTCCAGGTCGTTGGCGGTGAGAAAGATCACCGGCAGCTCCGGCTGCCGGGCCTTGAACTCCCGGCACAGATCAAAGCCGTTTCCGTCCGGCAGGTTTACGTCCAGCAGGGCCAGGTCGAAGCGTTCGCCGGAGAGCAGCTGCCGTGCCTTCTGGCAGTTGTAGGCGGCCACGGTCAGATACCCGGCGCTGTCCAGCTCAAAGCAGAGGCCGGCGCTGAGGGCCAGGTCGTCCTCCAGAACTAAAATCTTTTCCATGTGCGGTTCTCCCATCTCCCGGGCGGCGCTCTCCCACGCACGCGGACGGCCCCGCCCCAACTCATCTCAGTGTTCGATTATAGCGCATATGCGGGCCATTGCCAACAGGAGAATCTGATGCGCGGCGCCGCCCTCCCGGACCTTCTGTGGGGCAGTTTTGTTTCAATTTTTCAGATTTGGTTGACAGATCACAGCAAATGGACCATAATAGATATGATATAGGAGGATTTCCCCCTGAAATCGGTACCGTTTTGTTTGTGTGGATGCGAGGTGATCACATGAGGCTGTTGGAATCCGTGCGGAAAATCGTCTCTTCCCATCTGAATCCGGAGGATCTGCCTGAGGGCCGGGAGACTGTGGGCCCGGAGGGAGAGTCCCGGTCTGCGCGTTCAGGCGCCGCCTCCGGCTGGGGCCCGTCCAAGATCGTGCTGCAGGCCCCCCAGCGGCTGGAGCAGACGGAAGAGGTCGTGGACCTCCTCCAGAGCGGCAGCTCCGTGGTGCTGAATCTGCAGGGCGGCAATTATGAAATCTCCCGGCGGCTGCTGGATTTTGTGGCCGGAGTCGCGTATCACAACGAGAACAAGGTGTGGAAGGTCGCCCGCAACACGTTTCTGATCGTCCCCTATGACGCCGAGGTGCAGGCCATGGACTTCCCACAATACGGCAGCTTCGGCAGAGGGGACCTCTCACGCGCCGCCGGATTCCCCTCCGGGCGCCCGGAACCGCGGCAGTGGACCAGCTGAACCAGCCCGGTCTGCGGCGGGGCGCTCCGGCGCCTGTCTGAACCGAATACTGAAAAAACAGGGAGCGGACCGCGTTGTCCGCTCCCTGTCTGGATTCTGCCCGGATACGGCCGGGGCCGCTCATCTGGCCCGGCGGTCGTTGGCGGGGTCCTGATAGTAGGCCTGCTTTTCGGCGTACATCCGCTTTTCCGCAGTCTTGATCAGCCCCTCCACATCGTCAGTGGGCACATGTGCCCAGGCGCAGCCGGCGGACACGAAATACCCCTTCCTCTTCAGGGTCTCCGTCAGTTCCCGCAGGCGCCTTTCCGTGTCCTCCACAGACGCGTCGCACACGAAGATAATGAACTCATCGCCGCCCACCCGATAGGTATAGCGGCTGCCGAAGCAGGTGCGCAGCGCGTCCGCCACCGAGCGGAGCATCTGGTCCCCGGCCTCGTGGCCCTGGGAGTTGTTCAGCTCGTGGAGGCCGTTGACATCCACAAAGACACAGCCGAGGCTGTCCTGGCATTTCGCGGCCAGGTTGGGCAGGTCGATCTCATAGCGGTTGCGGTTGTACAGCCCGGTGAGGGTATCTCCCTCCCCCAGCCGCTGCATGTCCCGATAGGTCCGGGTGTTGCTGTAGAGCATGGCGAAGCTGAAGCCGACACTTCGGAGCATCGCCGTGCTGCCCGCGCGTCTTTTCAGTCCGCCGGCGGACAGGACCCCGCGGATCACACCGTCGGCATCCTCAATGGGGATGGCCGTCAGATCGTTCATGTCCTCCGGCGCATCGGGCAGCACAGCCCGGACCTCCGCGGCCGTATGGGCGCTGACCTCCGGGTGCCCGGCGGCAAAGTAGTCCGCCAGCAGCTCCGCGCTCTCCCCCAACGCAGTGCCCAGCGATGTCTCTCCGCCCTCTTCCCACAGATAGCGGACGAGGGGCTCCCTGCCGCTCATCATCGTAAACGCCACCCGCTTTGCCGGAAGCATTTTCCCGATAAGCGCCAGGGCCCTGGGCACATTTTCCCGGTGCACATGGGCGTTGAACAGCAGTTTCTCCACGTCGTAAATGTCCCGGAGCGCGTCCAGCTGCCGCTGCTTTTCGCCGGTCTCCCGGCGCACGTAGCGGATGAGCCAGAGGATGTAGAGCAAAAATCCCACGGCCTCCAGGACCAGCAGCACGTTCAGCATGTTCCGCACGCTCCGCGCGTCCGCGAATACCACGGACTCCGGCACGCTCAGCGCCACCCGCCACTGGTTGATGGAGGTGGGCGTGTAATAGAAGTACAGATAGTCGCCGATGGTGTTGGAGAGAAACACCACGTAGTTGCTCTCTCCGTTGATCAGCCCCTGGCGGAGCTGGGCGTCATCATAGCCGTCGGCCATGGGGCGGGAGCCGGTCTCCCAGATGTTGCCCAGCTCCTCGTGCCAGGTGTCGATGAGAAAGTCGCCGGTGGCCCCGTCGATCAGATAGACCGCCGCGCTGCCGCCATAGGGAGAATACGGCAGCGCCTCCCCCAGCGTATCGATGTCGATCACGCCATACAGCATGGCGATGGTCTCGCCGTCCCGGGTCACCGGCACGAAATGGCGCACCACATAGCCTCCGCCATTCAGGTCCTGCTCCCGGTCGGAGATATGGGCGCCCAGGGCGGCCTCCTGTTCAAAGGAGAGCTGCCCCGCCGCCGGGACCACCTTTCCCTCCGCTGTCAGCACGCGGTCCCCGGGAAGCAGGAACTCCAGCCGGGAGAAAAAGTCCCCGCCGCCGGGATACTGGGCCAGGAAGTCCAGCAGCTCACCGGACCCCCGGGTCATATAGCCGCTGGCCAGTGTGGCGATCAGCTCCAGCTGGCGGCGGTCAGAAGCCATATTCAGTTCCAGAACGCTGACGAACTCCTCCGCCTCGCTGGTGAGGCGCTGGAAGCCGGCCGACTCCTCCCGTTCATTGATGCGGGTCGTGACAACAACGCTTACCAGCGCAATCAGCAGGACGAGAATCAAGGTCGCAGCCACCGGGCTGCGCCAATGTACCGTGTGAACGCGCATGTTCCACCCCTTGTTCCCTGTCAAAATCCAAATGTTGTCTATATTTTACAAAATCCATGGGAACTCGTCAAGATGACATCTCCGGGGAAAGGCCCCGGGATGCCCCGCCGGTTGGGCAGCTGGTCCGCCCGGCTGGTAACCCCAAAAATAGTGGCGTCCGCTACTTTTTTGTGGTATCATAGGCAAAATGACGCCAAAAGGAGCATCTGCATGTGATGGAGTCTTTTTCCAATTTAGGCCGCTATGTGTCGATCTGCGACCGGCTGATGAAGATGTACTATGACCGCGGCCTCTCCGAATTCGAGATCGGCTGGGGCCAGCAGTTCTATGTGGAGTACCTCTATGACCATCCCGGCGCCTCACCGCAGGAGATGGTGTCCTGTATCCACGTGGATAAGGCGACGCTGACGAAGATCATCAAGAAGCTGACGGAGGTCGGCTACCTGCAGGTCACCAGCGACGGCAAGGACCGGCGTGTCAAGCATTTATACCTGACAGAGAAGGCGGTCCCGGCGGCCATGCGGATCAAGCAGATCCACGCCGCGTTTTACGAGGTCCTCAGCGCGGGGATCCCGCCGGAGGAACTGGCCCTGACCGAGCGGACGCTCCAGCGTATGGCGGATAACATCCACCATACGGTTTGGCACAGAATGGAGGAACACCATGGAAGCAAGCGAACTCTCGCAGCTGACTGACCGGAAACGGACCCTGATTTTCATCAATCTGGTGGTCTCCGGCATCGCCACATCGATCCTGTCCACCGCCATGACCACCGCGCTGCCCAATCTGGCGGCGGATTTCGGCGTCTCCACCGCGGTGGGACAGTGGGTCACCAGCGGCTATTCCCTGGCCATGGGTATGGTCATGCCGCTGACCGCCTTTCTCATCACCCGCTTTCCCACCAAAAAACTGTATATGACCGGCATCGGCTGCTTCATCGCGGGCATCCTGTTCAGCATTCTGGGCAGCAGCTTCGCCCTGATGATGGTGGGCCGGGTCCTGCAGGCCTGCGGCAACGGCGTGCTGCTGTCGGCGGCCCAGGTGGTGATCCTGACGGTCTATCCGCTGGAGAGGCGGGGGGCCATGATGGGCACCTACGGCCTGGCCACCACGGCGGCCCCCATCATCGCCCCCACTCTGGCCGGGCTGATGATCGACGCCTTCGGCTGGAAGTCCATCTTCTGCCTGGTGCTGGTCATCATGGTCCTCTCTTTCATCCTCTCCTGGGCCGCCTTTGCGGATGTGCTGGAGCTTCAGGACAAGAAATTCGATGGGCTCTCCTTTATAGAGAGCATCTTCGCCTTTGGCGGCATCACCCTGGGCATCGGTAACCTCAGCGGCTATGGGCTGGTGAGCGTCCAGGCGGGGCTGCCGCTGGCGGTGGGCGCTGTGGTCTGCGTGCTGTTCGTCCTCCGGCAGCGGAGGCTGGAAAAGCCCTTCCTGGACGTGAAGATCCTGCGCAGCCGGAACTACGCGGTGAGCGTTCTGTCCAGCATGGTGCTCTATCTGGTGATGATGGGCTCCTCCGTCATGATGCCCCTGTACGTCCAGAGCGTCATGGGCTATTCCGCCGTCACCTCCGGCCTGGTGACGCTGCCCGGCTCTCTGGCCACCGCCGTCGTCAGCCCCTTTGCCGGGAGGCTGTATGACAAAATGGGCATCCGAAAGATCTTTGTGGCGGGGGCCGCCGCGCTGGTGGTCAGCAATGTGGGGATGGCCTTCATCTCCCTGGAGACCCCGCTCTGGGTGGCAGCCGGCTTCAACGTGATCCGCAACCTCGCCATCGGCAGTCTGATGATGCCGCTGCTGACCTGGGGCACCAGCAGTGTGGACCCGAAAAAGGTGGCGGATGCCTCCTCCCTGCTGACCTCCTTCCGCACCATCGCCGGGTCCATCGGCTCCGCGGTGTTCGTGGGGATCATGACGGCGGTCAGCGCCGCCTCTGCGGCGACTTACGGCGACGGCGCCCTGATGCACGGCATGAACGTGTCCTTCCTCTGGATGACTGTGGGGGCGCTGGTGCTGCTGGCCATCTCCCTTTTCGCAGTCAAAGCCGGCGGCCGCAGACAGAATCCGTGAGTTCGGTGCCAGACAGCGGAGGGCGGAAAATTCCGCCCCCGCTGTTTTTTCACATCTCAGAAACAATTCCGAAGCATTTTCCCAACAGGGCGGCGGTATCATCTCTCCAGAACACAGCCGAAGAGGCAGCAAATTCTGGAGGTAATGAACATGAAAAAGAAGGACTTTGTGACCCTGATCCTGAGCACCATCGGCGGCATCCTGTTCGCCCTGGGCATGTGTATGGCGCTTCTGCCGGAGTGGGGCGCCATGCGCCAAGGCATTGTCATCGGTGTGGTGGGCGCTGTGGTGCTGCTGGCCATGGTGCCGGTCCGCCGCAGGATGGACGGGAAGCCCGCCATCGTGTTCAGCGGCAAGGCCATCGGCACCACGCTCCTGGGCATCGCCGGGGCCATCGCGCTGGGCGTGGGAATGTGCATGACCATGATCTGGAACATGATGCTCCCCGGCATCGCGGTGGGGATCGTGGGCATCGTCCTGCTGCTGTGCCTGATCCCGGTCATCAAAGGATTGCAATAAGGAGGCGCCGGTATGAGAAAGCTCTTGGCTCTGGCGGCTGCCGCCGCCGTTCTGGCCGGCGCGGCCGTGTACCTACAAATCCGGGTCCGCCGGGAAAAGTTTTAACGCTGCATCATGACAAGGAGGCTTTCAATATGGCAAAATCAAAACTGGTGCGGGCGAATGAGAAGATCGCCGAGGAAGTGGTGAAGGGCTATCAGAAAATCGAAGCGGGCGTGGTCGGCGGCTATCAGAAGGTAGAGTCCGGCGTAGTGGACGGATTCACCAGGATGACCGACGGCTTTGTGGAGCGATTCCTGACCAAGGAGGGAGAGTCGGTCCAGGAGGCCAAGGCGCGGCTCGCCGCGGAGCAGGCCGCCCGGGAGGCACACCGGCCCGGGCAGGTTCCGCCCGCTCCCGAAAACGGGACCGGGGAGACCCCATAAGACTGCTGGCACAGCAGGCCGGCCGCCGGGCGGCCGGCCCTTGCGGCCTGGAAAAAAATTTGCGCTCTCCGGAAAACGCAAACAAAACTTTAACAATTCTATGGTATACTGAGACAAAAACAGATGTGAGGTCTGGCGATGTTTCAAATTTTAGTGGTGGAAGACGACCGGGAGCTCAACCGCACGGTCTGCGCGTATCTGAATCAAAACGGCTATCAGGCAACGGGCTGTCTCAGCGCCGTCGAGGCCTATGACGCCATGTACGGCAATCTGTTCGATCTGATCATCTCCGACATCATGATGCCGGATGTGGACGGCTTTGCGTTTGTGGAGACGGTGCGGGATCAGAACAAGGACATTCCCATCCTCTTCATGACGGCGAGAGACGACTTCGCCGCCAAGCAGCGGGGCTTCCGCATGGGGATCGACGACTACATGGTGAAGCCCGTGGATCTGGAGGAGCTGCTGCTGCGCATCGGCGCGCTGCTGCGGCGGGCCAGGATCGCCAGCAGCCGGAAGATCGAGATCGGGAAGCTGACCCTGGACGCGGACGAGCGCACCGCCTATCTGGATGGGGCGGAAGTCCCCCTGACGGTGCGGGAGTTCAACCTGCTGTACAAGCTCCTCTCCTACCCCAAAAAGACCTTCACCCGGTCTCAGCTGATGGAGGAGTTCTGGGACGTGGACTCCACCTCCAGCCTGCGCACGGTGGACGTGTACATGGCGAAGCTGCGGGAGAAGTTCGCCAGCTGCAAGGACTTCTCCATCGTCACGGTCCACGGGCTGGGCTACAAGGCGGTGCTGTCATGAGGGGGCGGGACGGCCGGCGCCTCCGCCGGCTCCTGTTTTCCGCCCGGCGGTTCTGCATCTTCTTTCTGCTGATGTGCTTTGTCATCACCTGCTGTATGCTGCTGTTTCTGGGGCAGGTCCAGCGGGACATGGGCCTGGAGGCGGAGCTGCCCCGGGCGGTGATCGAGCAGGCGGCCAAATACACCTTTGCCAACATCCTGCTGCTGAGCCTGCTGTGCACCATCTTGGACGAAATCTGGCGGCGGTTCACCGTGGGGCGGCCGGTGCGGCGGATCGTCCGGGGGGCGGAACGGATCATGCGGGGAGATTTCTCCGTCCGCATCCAGCCGATTCACAGCGCCGACAGCCTGGACGGGTTCGACACCATCATCGGCTCCTTCAACCGGATGGCCCAGGAGCTGTCCGGCATCGAGACCCTCCGCACGGAATTCATCTCCAACGTGTCCCACGAGCTGAAGACCCCGCTGGCGGTGATCCAGAATTACGGGACGCTCCTTCAGCAGCCGGATCTGCCGGAGGAACAGCGGCTGGACTACGCCAGGCAGCTGACGGAGGCCGCCCGGAGACTGGCCAGCCTCATCACCAACATCCTGAAGCTGAACAAGCTGGAAAACCAGCAGATCTTTCCGGCCCAACAGACCTATGACCTGGGAGAACAGCTGTGCGAGTGCCTGCTGGGCTTTGAGCAGGCCTGGGAGGATAAAGGGCTGGACATCGACACGGACCTGGAGGAGAACGTCCGCGTGACCACTGACGCGGAGCTGCTGTCCCTGGTCTGGAACAACCTGTTTTCCAACGCGGTCAAATTCACCGGGGCGGGGGGGCGGATCTCCCTGTCTCTGCGGACGGAGGGGGCGGACGCCGTGGTCCGGGTGTCCGACACCGGCTGCGGCATTCCCCCGGAGGTGGGCCGGCACATCTTTGAGAAGTTCTATCAGGGGGATCCCTCCCACGCTGCCCAGGGCAATGGCCTGGGGCTGGCGCTGGTAAAGCGGGTGATGGACATTATCGGCGGTGAAATCTCTGTGGAGAGCGTGGTCGGAAAGGGTTCTTCCTTTACAGTTCGGCTGAGGAGGGGTGCGGATGCGCCGATGGAAAAATCGCCTGCTTAAGCTGTTGTTTCCGGGGCCTGCCGTGACGCTGCTGGGGATCCCGGTCTCCGCGGCGCTGCTGGTCTACGCCTTCGCCTTTGCCCAGGGGGAAAACCCGCTGGTGTATCTCTCCTATGTCCTCTCCTTTTACACCCTGGTCATCGTGTGCGCGCAGATTCCAAGACTGGTCAGGGCCGTCTCCGCCCACCTGCACCAAAGGCCCTGGCTCCACCGGTATCTGTCCGATCCCCCCTTTCGGATGCAGGTGTCCCTGCACCTGTCCCTGGGATTCAACCTGCTGTACGCGGTGTGGAAATTCTTTCTGGGGGCCTGGTACCGCTCCGTGTGGTTCGGGACCTTCGGGGTCTATTACGCCCTGCTGACAGTGCTGCGGTTTCTGCTGCTGCGGCACATGAACCGGAGCGCCTTCGGCAAGGAGCCGGTCTCGGAGTGGCGGCGGTACCGGCTGTGCGGGGCGATTCTCCTGCCCATGACACTGGCCCTGTCCGGCGTGGTGGTGCTGGTGATCGAGAAAAACGAGACCTTTCAATACCCGGGGTATCTTATCTACGCGGTGGCGCTGTACGCCTTTTACGCCGTCATTGCGGCGGCGGTCCACCTTGTGAAGTACCGGCGGTATCGAAGCCCCGTTCTGACGGCATCGAAGATCGTCGGTCTGGCGTCCGCCCTGGTCTCCCTCCTCTCCCTGGAGACCGCCATGCTGACGCAGTTCGGCGGCAGCGGAGAGCCGGCCTTCCGGCAGATCATGGTGGCGGCCACGGGCGCCGGCGTGTGCGCCATACTCCTTGGCACGGCGGTCTTTATGATCCTCCGGGCAAGCCGGCAGCTGGGACGGCTGCTGCCGACCCGCTGAATTCCCTTTTCAGGAGGTCCTTGACATGGATGACAAGCAGAAAACCTTTACCTACCAATACTCTGCCAAGCAGCAGGAGGAGGTCCGCCAGATCCGGCAGAAGTATCTGCCCCGGGAGGAGGACCCTATGGAGCAGCTCCGGCGGCTGGACCGGAGCGCCTCGAGGCCCGGGACGATTGCCGCTCTGGCGGTGGGCATCCTCAGCGCGCTGGTTTTGGGTGTCGGGATGTGCTGCACCATGGTCTGGGGGGACACCCTGTTCCTCCCCGGCGTTTTCATCGGCATCGCCGGGCTGGCGGGCATTGCCGCCGCGTACCCGCTCTACACGCACATCACCCGGAAACGGCGGGAGGCGCTGGCGCCGGAGATCCTCAGGCTGACCAGCGCGCTGCTGAAATAGCGGTCTCCGCTGCGCGGCAGCGGACCTGCAAGGGCAGTTCTCCTCAGGGAGGGCTGCCCGTTCCGCGTTTCAAGCCGAACGGTCGGCGCCTTTCCCGGCCCTTGACAGGCCGGTCCTCCGCTCCTATAATCATCTTGCAGATAAAGTGTGCATCGATGATCGGGCCAACGAATTTCCGGAAAAGCGGGTCTCCCGCGGACGGATGACGGATATTCGGCAGGACATCCGGGCATTTTTTGTATATGGCCCTCCTCCCCGGAGGTGAGCCGTGCACCGCTTCGCCGCCCCCATACATCCCGTATCTTCTCTCAACAGAGGTGACATTTCCATGTGGATGATCTTTGCGGCGGGCTCCGCCTTTTTCGCCGGCGTGACCGCCATTCTGGCCAAGTGCGGCATCCGGCGGACGGACTCCACCGTGGCCACCGCCATCCGCACCATCGTGGTACTGGTGTTTGCCTGGATCATGGTGTTCCTTGTGGGCTCCCAGGCACAGCTCCGGTCTCTGGACGGAGGCACCCTGCTGTTTCTGGTCCTGTCGGGGCTCGCCACCGGGGCCTCCTGGCTCTGCTATTTCCGGGCGCTGCAGATCGGGGACATCAACAAGGTGGTGCCCATCGACAAATCCAGCACGGTGCTGACCATTCTGCTGGCCTTTCTGCTGCTAGGGGAGCCCATCGGCCTGTTTCAGGGGATCGGCGTGGTGCTGATCGGCGTGGGCACCCTGCTGATGATCGAGAAAAAAGCCTCCGCCGGGGCCGCCGCCAGCGGACAGGGCTGGCTGCTGTACGCCCTCGGCTCTGCTGTGTTCGCCAGTCTGACGGCCATCCTGGGCAAAATCGGCATTCAGGGCGTGGAGTCCAATCTGGGCACCGCCATCCGCACCGGCGTGGTGCTGGTGATGGCCTGGGTCATGGTGCTGGTGACCGGCAAGGCTCCGGCGGTGCGGCAGGTACCCCGCCGGGAACTGGGCTTCATCTGCCTGTCTGGACTCGCCACCGGAGCCTCCTGGCTCTGCTATTACCGGGCGCTGCAGGACGGCCCAGCCAGCGTGGTGGTGCCCATCGACAAATTGAGTATCCTGGTGACGGTGGCCTTCTCCTATGTGGTGTTCCACGAGCGGCTCACCGTCCGGTCCGGCTGGGGGCTGGCGCTGATCACTGCGGGAACGCTGGCCATGCTGCTCTGATCTTCCAGTGGGAAAGGCGCCCTGCTTCCCCTCCGGCCCCCTCGGACTAAAGGGGGCATGGCCCCCTTCTGGATGGGTGTGGCCTGGATTTTCAAGGCCGGTGTCTTCGCCAAATCCGGCCCCGGGAGCCTGCGTCAGAACTTTTTGTAAAAGCAAAAATGAGACAAAAAGAGGACACGCCGGAGCGTGTCCTCTTTTTTCCGTCCAGAGCGGCTCCGGGCTTATCCCCCATACGCCAGGACCGCCTCCCGGAGCCTTTGCAGCCCGTCCAGCAGCCGGCTGCGGGGACAGGCGATGTTCATGCGCAGGAATTGATTGCCGTTGCCCCGGTAGACGCCGCCCGCGGAGAGATACAGCCCCGTCTTTTGGCGGATGAAGGCGGCCAGTTCCTCCGACCGCTCCGCCACCTGGCCGCAGTCCAGCCACATGAGATAGGTGGCCTCTGCGTCCACCGCGCGGACCTGGGGCAGTTCCCGGCTGAGGAACGCCTGTGCCTGCCGCCGGTTTCCCGCCAGATACGCCCGCAGCGCGTCCAGCCAGGGGCCGCCGCAGATGAAGGCGGCCACGGCCGCCTCCGCGGCAAAGCAGTTGGGCTCCGCCACCTCATCGGTGTTCAGGGCCCGCCAGACCTTGTGCCGTAGCACCGGGTCTGGAACGGCCGCCGCCGCGGTCTGGAGCCCCGCCAGGTTGAAGGTCTTGGTGGGCGCGATGCAGGTGATGCTGTTTTGACGGCAGTGTTCCGAGACCGCGGCAAAGGGCGTGTAATCCCGTCCGGGGAGCGTCAGGTCGCAGTGGATCTCATCCGACAGCACCAGGACGTGGTGGTCCCAGCATAGCTCCCCGATCCGCGCCAGGGTCTCCCGGTCCCAGATCTTCCCCACAGGGTTGTGGGGATTGCAGAGGATCATCAGGGTGGTCTGGGGGTCCGCCAGTTTCCGCTCCAGGTCCTCCCAGTCGATTTCATAGACGCCATTGTGGTAGTGGAGCGGGCACTCCAACACCCGGCGGCCGTTGTTCTCGATGGAGTGGAAAAAGATGTCGTAGACCGGGGTCATTGTCAGCACATTCTCCCCCGGCGTGGTGAGCTTCCGCACCACGCTGGAGATGGTGGGCACCACGCCAGTGGAGAAGAGCAGCCACTCCCGCTCCATCCGGAACCCGTGCCGGTTCCCCCACCAGCCGCAGATGGCGTCGTACCACGCCTCCGGAATGTCCGTGTAGCCGTAGATGCCGTGGGCGGCCCGGGCCTGGATGGCCGCCTGGATCTCCGGCGCCGTGGGGAAATCCATGTCCGCGATCCACATGGGCAGCTCTCCCTCCCCCACATCCCACTTGGTGGCGTGGGTGCCCCGGCGGTCCAAAATCTGGTCAAAGTTGTAAGTCATGGGTCCTCTCCCCTTCTCTGCTGTCATGCGGCTGCCCGCAGCGGCTCAAAGGCCATTGCGGGCAGAAGGCAGTATAATGGTTACTCACTGGTGACATCCGCGCCGAAATACTGCTCCGACAGCTGCGCCAGCTGGCCGGAGGCACGCATATCATCCAGGGCCTCGTTGATGGCCTCCACCAGCCGCTCATTTCCCTTGGGAACGGGGATCTGAGAGGATGTGGTGGTGTCCGTCGCGGCCACGATCTTCACCGGGGCGTCCGGGTGCTTGTTCATATAGTCGTAGAAGGCGGTCTCCGCATTCAGCATACAGTCCGCCCGGCCGCTTAGAATCAGCTCGATCCCCTCCGCCACGGAGTCCACGCTGACCAGCTCCGCGCCGCAGCCCTCCGCCTCCTGGCCCCAGCTGCTGGTCAGGTTCTGGGCCGCCCGCTTGCCCTCCAGGGTGTCAAAGCCAGTGATGTCCGTGTTGTCCTCCGCCACCAGCAGAGCGCCGTGGACATAGGTGTAGGGCTCGGAGAAGTCGTACTTCACCGCCCGCTCGTCGGAGTACTCCGCCTCGTTGACCACGATGTCCACCCGGCCGGAATCCATGCTGGCGAACAGGGAGTCCCACTCCGCCTCCACGAACTGGATGTCCACCCCCAGGTGGTCCGCCACGCCCCGGGCCACGTCTACGTCAAAGCCCACCAGGTCGCCGTTCTCATCGTGATAGCTGTTGGGGGAATAGGTGCCCTCCGTGCCCACCACGATGACGCCCGCCTCCTGGATCTTGTCCAGCAGATCTGTCTCCCCCGGATTGCTGCCCTCCGCATCATCGTTTCCGCCGTCTGTGTTTGCTCCGTTGGAGCCGCAGCCGGCCATCAGCCCCGCAGTCAGGGCAAGGGCCGCGAGGACCGCAAGCCATCTCTTTTTCATGGCAAATTACCTCCTGAAAGTTGTTGAATGGTCGTAAAAGCACAGCTGGGATCACAGGCTCCTGCCGAACTCCCGGAGCTCCTCCAGTTTTTCCGGGGACTTGTTCTGCCTGTCATAGGCGGAGAAGATCCCCATGTCCTCCAGGTGCAGATCGTTCAGGAAGGAGTTCTGATACTCGAAGATGGCCCCGCTGCACACACTGCCGCTCGTGGCCAGACCTCTCCTGATGGCAGTATTCACAGGCCACACAGCCGGCGATGTGCATTTGACAGACCGGAACGATATGGACCGCATGTCCCTTTTCCCGGGCCCCCTCCGCGAAGGCCTCCACCATGGCGGCGGTATTGCCATTTGGCCGGGGGCTGCCGTTCAGCACCAGAATCTCCATGGTGTCACCCCTCCAGGGAGAAGGTCACGGTCACATCGCCGCTGCCCAGGACCTCCTCCCAGCCGGTGAGGTCCTCCACCCTTCCCAGCCGGGTATAGCTCCAGGAGTTGGAACCGTAAAAGATGACAATCTGATTGCCCTGGTACAGCACGATGTCCCCGGCCTGGGTGGTGGTCTGGCGGTTGCTGGCAGGCAGGCTGGTCCCCAGGGGGCCCACCTTCTCAAAGCCGGCATAGTCGCTCATCCGGATGGTCACCGGCCCAGCCTCCATCATCTCCACCAGGGCGTCCACCGCCGTGTTGTGCTCCAGGACTGCGGTAAAGCTGCTGGTTCCGATCTGTACCTTCATGCTTGTCTGATTCATCACAGGCTCCTCCTCTTCTTCTGTTGGGTTCTCCGGGTCCGGCGGAACAGCGGAGGGGGATCCCTCTGGTTCCGTTGGGGGCTCTTCCCGGGCGGGCGCTTCCGGCAGCTGTGCCTCCCCGCCGGACGGCGCGGCTGGCTCCGACGCGGCCGGTGAGGTCTCCGCCGCAGGCGCGGCCCCATCGGCGGCCGGAGCGGGCGGCTCTGCCGCTTCCTCCGGCGCGGGCTCCTCCGGTGCCGCTTCCTCCGGGCGCTGTTCTGTCCCGTCCGCCGGCATCTGTTCCGCAGCGGCCGTCGGGTCCTCCGCGCCGCCGGGTGCCGCAGTTCCGCCGCCGTCTCCGCAGGCGGACAGCAGCAGGGCCAGCGCCAGAAGGCAGCCCCCGATCCAATATCTCTTCTGCCCCATGGCAGGTCCCCCTCTCCGTGGCACCGGGCCACTTCTCTGATGGGTCCAGTGTATCAGCCCTCTCTTGAAATAGCAAATATTTATATATTATTTGTTACCATAGTTGAATCTTATGGAATTTTCTGCTATACTGCTGTCAAAAGGAGGCGGTGACCGTGGAACTGCGCGTTCTGCACTATTTTTTGGCAGTGGCCCGGGAGCAGAGCATCTCCGCCGCGGCGGAATCCCTGCATCTCTCCCAGCCCACCCTGTCCACCCAGCTGAAGGCCATGGAGGAGGAGCTGGGCAAGCAGCTGCTGATCCGGGGGACCAAGGGCTCACGCAAGGTGGTACTGACCGAGGAGGGGATGATCCTGCGCAAGCGGGCGGAGGAGATCCTGTCCCTGGTCAAGCGGACAGAGGACGAGATCAGCCGGTCGGACGAGGTGATCGTGGGGGATGTGTATATCGGGGCCGGCGAGACCGATGTGGTCCGCTTCTTCGCCGGCGCCGCCAAGGAGCTCCAGAAAAAATACCCGGACATCCGCTACCACATCTCCAGCGGCAACGCGGAGTATGTGCTGGAATACCTGGACAAGGGGCTGATCGACTTCGGGCTGCTGTTCGGCGCGGTGGACACCCAGAAATACGAATCCCTCCCGCTTCCCACACGGGACACCTGGGGGGTCCTCATGCGGCGGGACGCCCCCCTGGCGCAGAAGTCCCACATCACCCCGGAGGATCTGTGGGACAAGCCGCTGATCATCTCCCACCAGCGGGGCGACGCCCCCTATCTGTCCCAGTGGATGAAGAAGGACCTCTCCTCCCTCCGCGTGGTGGCCACCTATAACCTGGTCTACAATGCCTCGCTGCTGGTGGACGAGGGACTGGGATACGCCCTGTGCCTGGACAAACTAATCAACACGGCGGAGAGCAACCTGTGCTTCCGCCCCTTTGACCCGCCGCTGGAGGCACCGGCCTGCATCGTCTGGAAAAAGTACCAGATGTTCTCCAAGGCGGCGGACGCCTTTCTCCGGTCCCTCCACGGGATGCTGGAGCCGGACGCCGCCCCAGGCGGAACGGAATAAGTCCCCCTCCCAGGCGTCGGACGCCGGTTTTACGGCCGCCCTGTCCCGGACTGCTTCCGGATCTGATAGCAGAGGTAGTCCATGCAGTCCAGGTGCTTTTGGCTGTCGTGCAGCTGTTCCAGCAGTCTCTCCCGCTGTTCATGCAGCATCTGCATCTGTTCAGAGGGCGTGCTGGTGGCATAGCGGGCCAGAAACGACCGCACAAACGTCTCCGGACAGCCGGCGTCCCTCAGATTTTGTTCCACGGATTCCGCGGAAAGCGGATCTCTCCACATCTTTGTCATCTCCCTCCGGCAAACGGTCATCAGCAGGCCCGGACCAGCTCCCCGCTGAGGGTCTGCAAAAAAGCCCGGGTGCGCGCTTCCCTGGGGTGCTCGAAGAAGGAATAGGAATCCCCGGATTCCACCACGGTGCCGTGCTCCATGAAGATCACCTTGTTGGACACGTGCCGGGCAAAACCCAGCTCATGGGTCACCACCAGCATGGTCATGCCCTCGTTCGCCAATGTCCGCATGACCGCCAGCACCTCCCCGGTCAGCTCCGGGTCCAGGGCGGAGGTGGGCTCGTCAAAGTAGATGATCTCCGGTTTCGTGGCAATGGCCCGGGCAATGGCCACCCGCTGCTGCTGGCCGCCGGAGAGCTGACTGGGGTAGTAGTCCCGGTGGTCCAGCATCCCCACCTTCTCCAGAGCCTGCTCCCCCAGCTCCACGGCCTGGGCCTTCGGCAGCTTTCTGCCGATCATCAGCCCCTCCGTCACATTCTGCAAAGCGGTCTTGTTGCGGAACAGGTTGTAGTCCTGAAAGACGAAGCCGGTCTTTTTCCGCAGGCGGACCACATCTTTTTTTGTGATCTTCTGAAATGGGAGGCTCTCCCCGTCAAAGGTCAGCGTGCCGCCGTCCGCCCGCTCCAGGAAGTTCATGCACCGCAGCAGGGTGGTCTTTCCGGAGCCGCTGGGGCCCAGGATGGCCACCACATCCCCCTTGTTGACTTGCAAGTCCACGCCTTTGAGGACCTCCAGATCGCCGAAGGACTTTTGGATGTTCTTCACTTCCAGCACGGGACCTCCTCCTTTATCCATAGACACGCAGCCTCTTCTCTCCCGCCCGCTGGAGCTTGGTCAGCACCGTGCAGAACAGCAGGTAAATCACGCCCACCTCGATGTACAGGGCCAGGGGCTCCGCCGTCCGGGCCACGATCCGCTCCGTGGCCATGAACATCTCCACCACCGTGATGTTGGAGGCCAGGGAGGTGTCCTTCACCATGCCGATCAGAGAGTTGGACAGGGGCGGGAACGCGGTCCGCAGGGCCTGGGGCAGCACGATCCGCCGGATGGACTGGCCCCAGGTCATTCCCGCGCACTCCGCCGCCTCCAGCTGGCCCGGCGGGACGGACTCCAGCGCGGCCCGGATGGTCTCCGCGCAGTAGGCCCCCTGGTTGATGGAAAACACGATGACCGCAGCCGGAAAGGCGTCGATCAGAATGCCGATGTGAGGCAGGCCGTAGAACACCACGAACAGCTGCACCAGCAGCGGCGTTCCCCGGATGACCCAGATATAGAACCGGGCGATCTGCCGGGCCGCCGGCACCCTGGCAAACTGGACCAGGGCCACAGCCACCGCAATGACCAGGGCGATGGAAAAGGAAATGGCCGTCAGCGGGATGGTCATGGTCAGTCCCGGCAGCAGAATCTGCCAGAAGGACTCCGCCAGCAGGCTCCACAGATGATTCATGGATCGGTTCCCTTCTTTCTCACGGGGGCGTTTCTTTCACGGGTCCAGTATAGGTCCGCCGTCTCTTGATTGCAAATACTTATATCACATGGATACAAATAGCTAAAAGCTATGATAAAGCGGCATCCCTCTTTTTCCAAGGGATGCCGCTGGATCGTCGGTCCACTTACAGGAACGCGCCGTTGCAGACCTGGATGACCTGTCCCCGGACGGCCCGGCCCATCTTGCTGGCCAGGAACAGGCAGGCGTAGGCCTGGTCCATGGGGTCGCACTCCGGGCCGGGGAAGTAGACGAAGTGGCCGCTGTACTTCAGCATCTCCGCGCCGCCGGGCTGCTCGCCGGCCTTGTTGGCCAGATGGGCCGGGGTGACGGTGGCGCCCGGCGCCACCGCATTGCAGCGGATGTTGGTGTCCACCAGCCGCATGGCCACGTTCTTGGTCAGGGTGTTCAGGGCCCCCTTGGTGGAGGTGTAGGTGGCGCCGCAGAAGGGCCGGGTGCCGTTGACGGAGGAGATGTTGATGATGACACCGTCATTCTTGGGCAGGAAGATCTTCAACGCCTCCCGGATGTACCGCATGGGGCCGCCCAGGTTGGTGTTCATCACGTACATCATCCAGTCGTCGTCCGTCTCATCGATGAGCTTCTGCTCCCCGATGCCGGCGTTGTTGATGAGGATGTCCACGTCGCCGAACTCCTTCAGGGCCGTGTCAAAGACCTTTTTCGTGTCCTCGGTGGAGCACACGTCGGCCACCACACCCACAGCCCTGCCGCCCTTGGCACGGATGGTGTTCACCACCTCGTCCAGCTTCTCCTGGTGCCGGGCGGTGATGACCACCGCGGCCCCCTCCTCCGCAAACAGCTCCGCCATGGACCGGCCCATGCCGTAGCTGGCGCCGGTGATGATGGCGACCTTTCCCGCTAACATCTGCTGTTCCATCGTATCTCCGCTCCTTTTTTCGTCTGTCGGCCCTGCCGCAGCGGGGCCTGGTTTTCCATGGCTGCATTATTGCACGGCGGAGATCATATGTAAAATACTTATTATAAATCCAGATGGATAGGTTTTTCCTATGTATTCTCCGATGCTCCCTACACGTCCCGCCGGCGTCCGCCGGGCCGCCGGTGCGACAAGAGGCCGTGGGATCCCGCGATCCCACGGCCTCTTTGTCTGTGCGTTTCTCAACGGGCTGCGTTCCTTGCAGCCGCGTCCGCTTCTGGTCTCCTGAAGTGTTCCGGGTTCAGGCGTCCATCTGGGCAAACCGCATCAGCATCACGGACAGATGCGCCCGGGTCAGGCTGGCCTGCGAGGCGAACGTCCCGTCGGCGCGGCCCTTCACAATACCGGTGGCGGCGCACCAGCTGATGCCCTCCGCATAGGCGTTGGGGATGGTGGCGGCGTCCAGGAACTTGCTCAGATCCACAGACGGCGTCATGTCCTTCCCCTGGAGCTTGGCGTAGCGGGCCAGGATTGTGGCGAACATGCCCCGGGTCAGGGGCCGGTCAGGCGCAAACACGCTGGCGCTGATGCCCCGCATGATCCCCTGCTGGGCGACCCAGGAGATGGCGTCCCGCTGCTGGCTGCGCTCATCCACGTCGGAGAATTGGGTCGTCATGGTGCAGTCCGGCTGGCCGGCCAGGTTGTAGATGGCCTGGGCGGCCTCGGCCCGGGTGATGACCTCGCCGCCGCCGAACACATAGGGCTCCTCGCCGGAGACCAGCTTGTGCTCCGTCACATAGGCCGCGCCGTCGTAGAACCAGTCGCCGCTGTCCACGTCGGTGTAGTCGGTGACCTTCTTGCCGTCCCGGACGGTGTTGCGGATCTCATAGGTGTCCACAACCTTCCAGTTGTTCCAGGCATCCATCTCCTCCTTCTCGTCGGTGTCGCTGTCAGCGCACTGGTAGGCGGTGCCGGTGATGGCGTCCTCGGAGATGGTGATGATGGAGAACACCTGCTGGTCCTCGTCATCCACATAGCAGTCGGTGGCGTAGTCGCTGCGGTCCGGCAGGTACTCATAGTACTTGTTGCCCACGGTGCCGCCGGTGATGTAGGTGGTGCCGTCGCCGGTGTTGACCTTGATGTCATTGGCGGCGGTGGCCCGGATGTAGATGTGGTCGTGGCCGTTCAGGAACAGGTCCACGCCCAGGGCGTCGATGGACCACTCGGAGTCGTTGATGAAGTAGTCAATGACCTCGGAGGCCGGATGATTGGAGGTGTAGGGGCCGGCGTGGGTCAGCATGACGCGCCACTTCTTGTCGGAGTTCTCGTAGCACTTCTTGGCCCACTGGAGCTGCTTGGCGATGATGTCCGCCTTCTCCTCCGGCGGCGTCACCTCGGTGTTGATGACCACGATGCAGGCGTCGCCGTACTCGATGCAGCCGATGGTGTTGTCGAACTCCGTGCCGCTGCCGCCGCCGGGCATGTTGAACCGCTGGGCGAAGGAGACGAAGCCCCAGTCGCCCTTCATCTCATGGTTGCCGGGGACGGTGATGGTGGGGATGGTGGCGTAGTAGTCGCCCATGACCTCGAAGCAGGCCTCCCACTCGGTGGCCTTGTAGCCGTCCTGGGTGGTGTCGCCGCCGCTCATGATGAACTCCGGCGTCACCAGAGTGGTGGCGTAGTCCATGCTCTTCTTGAAGGACATGTAGTCGTCCGTGGAGACGGACTGGGGATCGGAGACGAAGATGAAGGAGAACTCATCGGCGTCCGGCGAGGTGGGGGCCTTGAAGGTGTGCTCCTCACTCATGAACTGGCCGCCGTCGCCCACCCGGTAGACGTACATGGCGTCGGGCTCCAGGTCCTTCAGCACCGCCTGGTGGGTGGCCAGCTCCTTCCAGCCGGGGGTCACGGCATCCACGTAGCTGGTGCCCCGGACGGTCTTCCAGCTGCTCTCCCCCTGCTTTTTGTACTGAATCACAGAGTTCTTGACCTCCGGCACGGTGATCCAGCTGAACCGCAGGTTCCCCTGGGTGGTGTCCGGGGTCATGGTGATCTGGCTGGGCTCGCCCAGGATGCTGCCGTCATCCACAAAGACCTGGATGGGGGCCGTCTTGTCATAGGGCTTGGTGAGGGTCTGGCCGTCCGCCTGGATCTCCAGGTAGTAGAACAGGTCGCCCGCCTTGTCAGAGGGCAGATCCACCGTGCAGGTGGTGCCGGAGACCGTCATGGGCAGCTGCTTGGACAGATCGTCCGCAGTGTAGCCGTAGTGCAGCACCGCGCCCGTCACGCTGGAGGCGCCCGCCACACGGGCGGTCACGGTTGCCTTGGCGTTCTGATCCACGTCGTTCACGGCCCGGGAGATGATCCGGGGACCGTCCATGGTAAAGTCCACCGCCTCAAAGATGGCGGGGTCATAGCCCTTCAGGATGGGCTGACGCAGGCTGTCGCTCCAGGTCCAGGCATTGTTGAAGTCCCAGCCCAGGTCCACATAGGTCTGCTTCTGGTGCAGGGCGTCCGCGGAGAGGTCCTCCCACTGGATGGGCTGGAAGGCGGGCTCGTTGCCGGCCAGCAGAGTGCCCTCCCAGGCGATGTTGCCGGAGATGTTGGTGGCCGCCTCGTCGTCCAGCTGGCCCACGATCTTATCCACGTTCTTGGTGCCGGAGATGGAGGTCTGCGCGGAGACGCAGCCGACGATCCGGTCGCCGGCGTTGAAGGAACCGGCAATGCCGCCGGCGGAGCCGTTCTCGCCATAGGCGCTGACGGTGCCGGCCGCGAAGCAGTTGCCCACGAAGCCGCCGCCGTCCTGGATGCCGGCCACGCCGCCCACGTCATAGGGGGCCTCCAGGTCCGCGTTGATGTAGCAGTTCTCCACGTGGCCGATGATGGGGCCCTCGCCCTCCTTCACCTTTCCGGCGATGCCGCCGCTGGTGTGGGAGTTGGACAGGTCATCCACCCAAACGTGGCCGGTGACCACGCAGCCGGTGATGGTGCCGTAGGTGACGCCGGCGATGCCGCCCACGTTCTGCTGGCCCCGGATCTCGCAGTTGATCATGGCCACGTTCTTCACATAGGCCTGGTCATTCTCGTTGCCCACATAGCCGAAGAGGCCCACGTATTTCTTGGGGTAGTCGATGGTCAGGTTGCGGATCACATGGTACTGGCCGTCAAAGGTGCCCAGGTAGCCCTCCTCCTTCTCGGAGGCGATGGGCCGGAAGCCCTCCCAGCCGGCCATGTCGATGTCCGCCGTCAGCACATAGTTCCCGTCCCGGGGCGCGCCCTCCTTCCAGGTGCCGGAGAGGTACATCAGCTGGGCGGGGGTGCTGATCTCATAGACGTCCTTCGCGGCGTTGTATACAGGCGCCACAGCGTCCTCAGGCCCCTTTGCCGCCGCTGTCGTCACCAGCAGCGAGGAGGCCATCGCAATACACAGGAGCAGGCTTAACAGCCGTTTTCGGGTCTGCCGGAGGGATCGTCTACACATAAAAATTCCCCTTTCCAAATATTGAATTTTCGCAGATTCCCATTTTTTCGAAAACGCTTGCGTATCTGCTATTTTCAATATATACCCACTCCGTCAGAATATCAATGAATTTTTTCTGAGTTTTATGCAATATTGTTAGATTCGTCCAATGCATTTTTTATTTTTTGTGTTATTTGCTATCTTACCAGATCCTCGCCAAATGTGTGAATTTGCGCAAACGTTTTACCATTTCTGGTGCTGTCCTGTCTGTCGGACAGGGGCCCCGGGGAACCGTCCGCTATTGGCCGAGCCAAAAAATGAGCGCGCAGGCGGCCCCCGCGCGCTCTCCGCACCATCGTTTTTATGCGCCGAACACCTCTGCCGCCCGGCGCATATTCTCTATCACCGGGACGCCGAAGGGACAGCGTTTCTCGCAGGCCCCGCAGGCGAGGCACTCTCCGCCGTGGTGGGGCAGCACCGCGTAGTGCTCCCGCACGGTCTCCGGCACCTCTCCCTGGGCCCGGGCCAGGTTCAGGAACTTGGTGACGTTGGCCACGTCGATCCCTGCCGGGCAGGGTGCGCAGTGGCCGCAGTACATGCAGTGGCCCACCCAGCTGATCCTGGGCAGGGCGGCCAGGGCGGCGGCGTAGTCCCGCTCTGCCTCCGGGGCCTCCTCATAGGCGATGCTGGTTTTCAGCTCCTCCAGCGTGCGTGCCCCGGACATGACGGAGGCCACGGCGGGCCGGGTCAGAGCGTAGTGAAGGCACTGATAGAGGGTCAGGGCCCTCCCCGCCGGGGAGAGCTCAGCGTTGAGGAGATCCCCGCCTCCGAATGCCTTCATCACCGTGATGCCCACCCCCAGCCGCTGGCAGGTCTCATACAGGGCCTGCCGCTGGGGATCCATGTTCACCAGGGGCTGTTGGTAATTCTTCTCGTTCCACAGCTGCTCCACGTCCTCCCCCGCCGGCTGGAGGTCGTAGCAGGGGTTGACGGAGAACATCAGCACCTCGATGGCGCCGCTGTTCACCGCCTCCAGAGCCACCTCCGGATTGTGGCTGGAGAGGCCGATGGCCCGGATCACCCCCTGGGCCTTCAGCTGCCGGGCGTAGTCCAGGACGCCGTTGGCGCGCACCGTCTCCCAGTCCGCCAGGGAGTCCACGTAGTGGATCATGCCGATCTCCGCGTGGTCCGTCTCCAGCCGCCGGAGCTGGTCCGCAAAGCCCTCCTTCACCTCCGCCAGATCCCGGGTGCGCTTGTACTGGCCGTCCTTCCAGATGGTGCACAGATGGGCCTGGAGTATGAACTTCTCCCGCCGGCCACGCAGGGCCCGTCCCAGATTGGAGCGGAACTCCGGATTGGGGGCGTACAGGTCGATGCAGTTGACCCCGCCCGCCTCCATGGCATCCACCAGTTCCTCCACCTGCTCATAGGGCTTGTCCACAAAGCCCTCGCAGCCCATGCCGATCTCGCTGACCCGCAGGCCGGTCCGGCCCAGCTGACGATATTCCATATGTCGTTCCTCCCAACAGGCTTGTATGGTTTTCAGTTTACCGCATTTTGCAGTGCCTTGCAACGGGGCGGAAATCCGCCGGGCACCGGAAACAGGCCCTTGATTCCCGCGGCTGATGTGCAAACGTTTTAGTTGTTACTTTTCACAATTTCGCTTTCGAAAATCTTGCTATCCTGCATAAGATTTTTGCTTATCTCCTGTGAGATATTGACTTTCCGCGCTGTTTGTTCCATACTTTGAAAAAAGCGGCTTTCTTTTTTTGTCCGTATTTCGAAAACGTTTGCGATCAGGAGGGATTTGGTTGTTGTCCACGGTTTCTTTCTGCGTCTTAACGTGTCTGGTCTTTGTCTTTACCTATGTGAACGGCTTCCACGACGGCTGCAATGTGGTGGCAACGCTGATCGCCAGCCGCGCCATGAAGCCTCATCCGGCCCTGGCCTGGGCGGCCGTCGTGGAATTTCTCTCCCCGCTGGCCATTCTGGTGGTGGGGGCCAGCGTCTCCGGCACCATCCAAAAGCTGGTGGGCGAGTCGTTCTACACCGCCCCCGGGACCCAGAGCACGGCCCTGGCCTTCATCACCGCCGGGATCCTGGCCGCGATCGCCTGGAACCTCACCACCTGGAAGTTCGGGATCCCCGCCTCGTCCTCCCACTCCCTGATCGGCGGCGTGGTGGGAGCCGGGCTGGCCGCCTTTGGAACCGGTGCCATCGCCTGGTCGTATTTCTGGGGCCGGGTGGTGCTGATGATCTTCCTGACGCCGGCGGTCAGCTTCTGCCTGGGCTTTCTCATCCTGAAGCTGCTGCTGCGGCTGACCCGCCATGCGGGGGTGGGCGTCAACAAGTTCTTTACATACGCCCAGTGGGTCAACATGACTTTCCTGGCCTTCAACCACTCTTTCAACGACTCCCAGAAATCCATCGGCATCATCCTGATCCTGATCGGCATCTACGGCGGAGACGTCTCCGGGATCCCCCTCTGGTCGATCCTCTGTGCGGCGGCCTGCCTGGCCTGCGGCATCGCCTTCGGCGGCTTCAAGATCATCAAGACCGTGGGCACCGGCATCTACAAGGTCCAGCCCATCCACTCCTTCGCCTCCCAGCTCACTGCCGGGTCCGTGATTCTGGCCTCTTCCCTGCTGGGGGCGCCGGTGTCTGCCAGCCAGATCGTCTCCTCCTCCATCATGGGGGTGGGCGCGGCGGAGCACTACAAGTCCGTCCACTGGCTGGTGGCAAAGCGGATCCTCCTCTCCTGGTTCATCACCATCCCCATCGCCGGGGCCCTGGGCGCGCTGCTCTACCTGCTGTTCTCTCTGATTTTCTAATTTGCAAAGGAGGCCTTTCAAAAATGCAAATCCGCAAGCGAAAGGGAAGTCTCAATTTTTACAGTCTGCTGATCCAACAGATGGAGGTGATCCGGGACGCGGTGGAGGCCCTCTGCCAATACTGCGCGGAGCCCACCCAGGAAAAGGGAGACTTTGTCAAGACCAAGGAGAAGGAGGCGGACGCCGTCCGCCGGGAGCTGGTGGAGGACATCAACCGCACCTTCATCACCCCCATCGACCGGGAGGACCTGTTCCGCCTGTCCTCCTCCGTGGACGATCTGGCGGACTACGCCTGGACCACGGTGAAGGAGCTGCGGATCTATGAGATCGAGCCGGACGAGCACCTCCAGCAGATGGCCGGCACCCTGCTGGAAATGGCCAACGGCCTGCTGGTCTGCATGGAAAATCTGGAGAAGAACCAGGCCAAGGTCTATGAGGAGGCCACCCGGGTCAAGAAGCTGGAAAACACCCTGAACGTCCAGTTCCACCGGTCCATCGCGGAGCTCTTCTCCTCGGACGACCTGAAGAAGATCCTGAAGTACCGGGAGATCTACAGCCACATGAACCACGCCTCGGACAAGGGGGATGCCAGTGCCGACATCCTGCTGGATATTATCGTGAAGCTCTGACGCCTCCCTCTTCCCGGAGCCTGCCGCCAAAAAAGCACCGCCCGCCGGCGGTGCTTTTTCTGTGTGTCGCGTCCCTATGTCAGCGGGCGGCAGGTCCCGCGCTGGACCAGACTGGGCATCAGAATCTGGTGGACATAACCCTGGGTCCCCTTTTCGATCTTGTCCAGCAGCATCTCCACCGCCTGGACGGCCATGTCCTTTTTCGGCTGCTCAATGGTGGTGAGGTCGATGCGCGGCAGCGCGGTGGAGGGGATGTTGTCAAAGCCGATGAGGGAGAGATCCTCCGGGATACGGATGTGGAGCTCGTCGGCCGCCTTCAGGATGCCCAGCGCGTTGGAGTCCGTGGAGGCGAAGATCGCCGTGTAGTCGATGGGCTTTGCGAACAGCTCCTTGGCCAGCTGATAGCCGTTCTCGATGGAGGACCGGGCAAAGTCGCTGTGGTGGATCCGGGGCTCCAGGCCGAATTGCTGGCAGGCCCGCAGATACCCCTCCGCCCGGAGCTGATGGGTGGTGGAGTTCCGGCAGCCGAAGTACAGGATGTCCCGGTGGCCCAGGCCGTAGAGGTACTCCACCCCCAGATAGGTGCCCCGGCTGTTGTCCACGGACACATAGCTCTGGGGCTGGTCCCGCAGGTTCTCGCTGAGAAACACTGCGGGGATCTGCTCCAGCAGCGGGGCGATCTTCTCATAGGTGGCAGGAGACTGGGGGACGATCAGGATGCCGTCCACCCGCCGGCCCAGCAGCAGCTTGAACACCATCTCCTCCTGCTTCAAATCCGGCTCCGAGTCGCACAGCATGATGTTGTAGCCCCGGGCCCGGGCGCTCATCTCCACATAGTAGGCCAGCTGGGACATGAACTCATTTTCAATGGCCGGTACCACCAGCCCCAGGAGATCCGTCTTTTTCATCACCATGGAGCGGGCCACATAGTTCCCCGTATACCCCATCTCGTCGCACAGGCGGACGATCCGCTCCCGCGTGCTCTTTCCGATCTGGCTGCTTCCCGACAGAGCCCGGGATACCGTTGCATAAGAGACACCGGCGGCCTTGGCCACATCCTTCAGTGTCACGTTTTTCATGATCTCTGTCCTTTCCATCGGTCCATGCCTGAGCCGGTTCTGTTGCGTAAACGTTTCCGTTTTGATACTGTTAAGATCCATCGAACTGTCGATTTCTCTGATCTTATTGAACAGCATATAGAATTTTCTCAAACTTGTCAATATCTCTGAAAAATTTTATAATATAGTGATTCCTCCAAATCTGCCGAAGATTCTTTGGCAGACGCCGACTTGACAAATGACAGGCGGATATTCTAAAATAAAATCAGAAAAATCCGCAAACGTTTGCAATACTCGGCTGTCCGCTGTAAAGACGGCCGGAAACATGAGGGAGGTCTTTTGATGTCTGCATCCAATCACGGCGGCGCCCAGCTGGCGGAGGCCGTCCGACAGGCCTATGCCGCGGGGCTGGACGACTATCATCTGGAGCCCATGGTGCTGACCGAGCACGGCGCCCCCGTCGGCCGCATCCGGGATCACGACGCGGTGGTCTTCTGCTGCCGCCGGGGCGAGCGGGAGATCGAGCTGACGGAACTGTTCACGGAGGACGATTTCCAGGCCGTGGAGCGCCGGAAGCTGAAGGATCTGTATTTCGCCATCCTGACGCTGTACCACGACAAGTTCAAGCACCTGCCCATCGCCTTTGCCCCGGAGCACGTGTCAAAGCCCCTGGCACAGGTCCTCTCCGAGGCCGGCAAAAGCCAGTTCCACTGCGCGGAGTCCGAGAAGTTCGCCCATGTGACCTTTTTCTTCAACGGCGGAGAAAACGCCCCCTTCCCCGGCGAGGAGGATGTGTGCATCCCCTCTCCCAAAGGCATCGACTTTGACCAGAAGCCGGAGCTGTCCCTGCCGGAGGTGGCCCGGACCGTGACGGACGCCCTGGGGAAATACGACTTTATCGTCACCAACTTCGCCAACGGCGACGTCATCGGCCACACCCAGAACACCGCCGCCAAGCTGGAGGCCTGCGGCCACGTCAGCCGGGCCCTGGAGCAGGTGGTGGAGGCCGCTCTGGCCCGGGACTACGTGGTGGCCGTCACCGCGGACCACGGCAACATCGAAAAGCTGTACACCGCCGCCGGCAAGCCCGACGGCGCCCACACCACCAATCTGGTGCCCTTTATCCTGATGGACTCCCGCCAGACAGGCCCCATCCCCCTGCGGGACGGCGCCCTCTGCGATGTGGCGCCCACGGTTTTGGACGTCATGGGGATCCCCCAGCCCCCGGAGATGACGGGCCGCTCCCTGACGGAGAGCCACGCCTGGGGCCAGGGGCGGAAGATGCTCCTCATCATCTGCGACGGCTGGGGCCTGGGCACCGGCGATGACGGCGATGCCATCCACCTTGCCCACACCCCCTACTGGGATTCCCTTTTGGGAAACCGCTCCTGGTGCCGCCTGCACGCCTCCGGCGAATACGTGGGCCTGGGGACCGGCAAGGCCGGCAACTCAGAGGCCGGACACTCCAACCTGGGGGCCGGCCGGTGCGTCATGCAGGACGACGTGCGGCTGGACGCGGCGGTGAAGGACGGCTCCTTCGCCCGCAATCCGGTCTTTCTGGAGGCCATCGAACACGCCAAGTGGAATCATGCCTCCCTGCATCTGCTGGCCTACCTCACCCACAAATCCTCCCACGGGTGCATCGACTATCCCCTGGCCATCTGCGAGATGGCCAAGGAGCAGGGTCTGGAGGAGGTCTACTTCCACATCATCTTCGACGGCCGCTCCACCGACCCCGGCTCCGCTCCCGCGCTGCTGGCGGAGCTGGACAGCCGCCTGGACCAGATCGGGCTGGGCCGGATCGTGGACGGCGTGGGCCGGGGCGTGGTCCTGGACCGGGACAAGAATTACGACAAGGTAAAGCGGGCATACGATGCCCTGACAGACGGCCTGGGCGCCTGTTATTCATAAGCGCCGGCGCTCGGCCCGCGCGGGATGCGCTCCTCATCCCGCGCGGGCCCTGTATTTGTCTCATTCAAAGAGCCGCGAGAGACAGTCTGCACATCGGAAAAGAGGCGTGCCATGAAAACAGTCCTGGGCTATCTGCGCCCCCACGCCCTGCGGGTCGCCGCAGGGGCTGCCATCAAATTCACCGCGGCGATCCTGGAGCTGATCCTCCCCCTCCTGCTGGCAAGGGTCATCGACGATCTGGTGCCCGCCGGAGATACCGCCGCCATCTGGCGGACCGGCGGCTGGATGGCGCTGCTGGCCCTTGGGGCGGTGGGCTGCAACATCACTGCCAACCGGATGGCCGCCTGGGTCTCCATGGAGATGACCCGGGTGCTGCGCCAGGATCTCTACCGCCGGATCCAGGGGCTCTCCTGCGCCCAGGCGGACCGCTTCTCCCCCTCCTCCCTGGTGTCCCGCCTCACCAATGACACCTACAATGTCCACCAGATGTTTGACAAGGTCCAGCGGGGCGGCATCCGGGCCCCCATGCTGGTGCTGGGCGGATTGGTGCTGACCTTTCTGCTGGAGCCCTTCCTGGCGCTGGTGCAGCTGGCGGTGAGCCTTCTCACCTTTCTCACCATCACACTGGTGACCCGGCGGGGGATCCCCCACTACACCAGGGCCCAGGCGGCTGTGGACACGGTGGTGCGCATCCTCCGGGAGAACGCCGCCGGGGTGCGGGTGGTGAAGGCCCTGGCCTGCCAGTCCCGGGAGCGGGAACGCTTTGACGCGGCCAACCAGGCCCAGCGGCAGGCGGAGGAGCGGGCCGGGCAGGTCATGGCGCTGGCAAATCCCATAACCGATCTGCTGCTGAACGCCGGGCTCATCCTGGTGGTCCTGGTGGGGGCCCTGCGGGTCAACGCCGGGCTGATGCCCCCCGGGCAGATCGTCGCCTTCATGACCTACTTCACCCTGATCCAAAGCGCCACGCTGGGGCTTGCCAAGGTGTTCGTGAAGGTCAGCAAGGGCGCCGCCTCCGCCCGCCGGATCCAGGAGGTCCTGCTGGCCACGGAGCAGCAGCGGCGGACAGCCCCCCAGCCCGCCGGCGGCGGTTTTCTGGGCATGGACTGCGTCACATTCTCCTATCAGGGGGCCAAGCCGGATGTGGAGGAGGCGTCCTTTCTCCTGCGCCGGGGCGGGATGCTGGGGATCCTGGGCCCCACCGGCAGCGGCAAGAGTACGCTGGCCGCCCTGCTGCTGCGGCTGTATGACGCGGACCGGGGCGTGGTCTGGGTGGACGGAACGGACGTAAAGGCCCAGGACCGCCGGGCTCTTCAGAGCCGCTTCGGTGTGGTCTTTCAAAGCGACGATCTGATCCGCGGCACCATCGGCGAAAACATCGCCTTCCTGCGGGACCTTCCCCGTCCGGCAGTGGAGGCCGCCGCCCGGACGGCCCAGGCCTGGTCCTTTATCTCCCGGCTGCCCCAGGGGCTGGACACGCCGCTGGACCTGGGCGGCGCCAATCTCTCCGGCGGCCAGCGGCAGCGGCTGCTGATCGCCCGGGCCCTGGCAGGCCGGCCGGAGATCCTGGTGCTGGACAACGCCGACAGCGCTCTGGACTACGCCACGGCCGCCGCGCTGCGGCAGGCGCTGCGGCGGGACTTCCCCGACACCACCCTGGTGGTGATCTCCGAGCGGGTGTCCGCCGTGCGGGAGGCGGACTGCATCCTGGTGCTGGAAAACGGCCGTATCGACGCCCAGGGCCGCCACCAGGAGCTGCTGGCCTCCTGCCGGCGCTATCAGCGCATGGCAAGGCTTCAGATGGGAGGTGACGCCGGATGAAACGGCATCTGTTCCGCCGGATGGGCCGATTCCTGCGGCCCCAGGCGCTGCCCCTGGCGGGGGCAGCGGCGCTGGCCGCTCTGTCCGGCCTGCTGGCGCTGCTGGTGCCCCTGGTGGCGGGCTGGGCGGTGGAGGCCATCGGGACCACGCCGGGAGCCGCGGACCTGCCCGCAGTGCTGCGGTGCTGCGCCGCAGGTCTCGGCGCCGCTGTCCTGTCCGCTGTTTGCAGCTACGGCGCCTCCGCCGCCCTGGTGCGGGTGGGGCAGTCCGTGTCCTACGCGCTGCGGAAGGCGGCCTTTCAGCGGATCAGTGAGCTGCCGGTCCAGTATTTCGACACCCACCCGGCAGGGGACCTGATCAGCCGGGTCTGCTACGATGTGGACACCGTCAACGCCGCCCTGTCCACCGATCTCCTCCAGATCGGCACCAGCCTGCTGACGGTCATCGGCTCCTTCGGGATGCTGCTGATGCTCTCTCCCCTGCTCTCCGGCGTGTTCTTCGTGACCGTGCCGCTCTCCGTCCTGCTGACGCGGCTCCAGATGAAGCACATCCACCCTCTGTTCCGCCGCCGCTCCCAGGAGCTGGGGGCCCTGAACGGCTTTGCGGAGGAGCGGGTCAGCCGCCAGCGGGCCATTCGGGTCTATGGAGTGGAGGCGGCGGATCTCCGGCAGTTCGCCGAGAAAAACGACGCCGCCTCCGAGACCTACTACCGGGCCGACTGTGCCAGCACGGCCCTGGGCCCCTCCGTCAATCTGATCAACAACCTGTCCCTGGCGGCCATCAGCGTCTTTGGCGCCCTGCTGTATCTGGGAGGCGGGCTGTCCCTGGGGGCGCTGTCCTCCTTCGTGCTGTACTCCCGCAAGTTCTCCGGCCCCATCCGGGAGACGGCGGAACTCCTCAGCGACCTGCAGGCCTCTGTGGCCGCGGCGGAGCGGGTGCTGGATCTGCTGGACCAGCCGCCGGAGGACGGCGACCTGCCGGGGGCCCGGGAGCCGGGCAGACTCTCCGGTGCCATCTCCTTCCGCCATGTGGACTTCGGCTATGACCCCGCCCACCCGGTGCTGCGGGATTTCAGCGTGGACATCCCCGCCGGCAGCATGGTGGCCGTGGTGGGGCCCACCGGGGCCGGCAAGACCACCCTGGTCTCCCTCCTGCTGCGGTTCTATACGCCCCAGAAGGGCACCATCACCATCGACGGACTGCCCCTCCAGCAGTACACCCGGGACGGCCTCCGGCGCCGCCTGGCCATCGTGCTGCAGGACGGCTGGCTGTGCGGCGGCACCATCGCGGAGAACATCGCCTACGGCGTGCCGGGCGCCACCCGCGCCCAGATCGAGGCCGCCGCCCGGGCGGCCTGCATCCACCCCTTCCTGTCCTCCCTGCCGGAGGGATACGACACCGTGCTCACCGACAGCGGCGCCGGCCTCTCCAAGGGCCAGCGGCAGCTGCTGGCCCTGGCCCGCTGCTTCCTGTCCGACGCGGACATCGTCATCCTGGACGAGGCCACCTCGGACGTGGACCCGGAGACCGAGGAGCAGATCAGCGCCGCCCTGGAGCGGCTGCGGAAGGGCCGCACCTGCTTTCTCATCGCCCACCGGCTGGCCACGGTGCGCGCGGCGGACCGCATCCTGGTGCTGCAGGACGGCCGGATCGCCGAACAGGGCACCCACCAGCAGCTGCTGGATGCCGGCGGCATCTACCGGTCCCTGTATGACGCCCAGTTCTCCTGACGGCGCCTTTCCAAATCTCCGATAAATTCGCAGAGAGACGCCCCGGCAGATGCCGGGGCGCCTCTCCGTAAGAAAGAGAAAAAAGTAGGTGAACAAACAAAATATCTGTGGTCATGCGCCGGCGGCGGGAGCCAGCTCCGGGTTGATCTGGTCCAGCCAGGTCACCAGGTCCATGAGCATTCCGATGACCATGTCCGGCTGTGCCGCATCCGCGGCCACGTGCACATCCTTCTGCTCCGACAGGAAGGAGCGGATCTGCACGGCCTTGGCAAAGCCCACCTGCTTGGGGCCGATGATGTCCCGGGAGACCGTGTCGCCCACATAGACGCACGCCTCCGGCTTTGCCTGCATCTGCCGCAGGGAGATCCGGAAGATCTCCGGATGGGGCTTGCGGTAACCGGTGATGCTGGAGACGGTCACGTCCTCCATAAAGCCGCGGATGCCGTAGTCCTCCAGCACGCGGAACACGTTGTACAGTGAGGCGTTGTTGGAGATGACGCCCAGGTGGTAGCCCCGGCTCTTCAGGGCCCGCAGCATCTCTGCCGCGCCGGCGCGGAGCTCCCGGTGGTAGAAGGTGACCTCCCACAGGTTGGCCAGCTCCTCGGTGATGGGCAGCAGCTTTTCCCGGTCAAAGGCAAAGTCCCGGAGATACCAGTCCGGCCAAATCTCCTCCGGCTTTTTCTCCAGCATATGGCCCTCGCTCCACTGCTTATAGGCCTTTACGCCGTCCGTGACCCGCTGCCAGAACACATCGTCCGGGCAGCCGGGCTCCAGTCCGTTGGCCCGCAGGACTTCCAGCAGCTTGCGGCAGGTCTCCCGCTGGGTGTCCTCGTTGTACCAAATATCCTCCAGGGTCCCGCCCATATCAAACAGAACGGTTGTCAGCATCAGGAATCCTCTCCCTTTCCGTGTGTATTCCGCCGGCGGTGTCAGCCGGCATCCTCCCCGTCCTCAAACAGCAGCATGGCATCCTCCTGGGGAGACCGCCGGGGCGGCTCTTCGGCAGCCGGGGCAGCAGGATGCGGTTTTGGGGCGGCAGCCTTGGTCCCGGCCGCCTCGCGGATCTCCTCCCGCAGAGTCTTCTGCGCAGGCAGAGGATGGGTCTTTCTCAGCCTGAGATAGACCGGCCAGGCCACCGCGTTTCCGATCAGGGCCGGCGCCACACCATACAGGGTGATCAGCTGCACCATGGTCGCCCGCTGGTCCGCATCCAGCATCCAGGCGGCGATGTAGAACATCACCAGCACCACTGCCAGCCCCACAAACCCGAACAGCGCCACCCGCTTGTCCCGCAGAAGGAACAGCAGGCTGCCGATCGCCGTCCCCACCAAGGCGATGATCAGCGTGTGCACGGCGTTGGTGGCCGCGGCGCTGGACAGCGTGAGATGCCGGTACAGCGGCTCTGCCAGCAGGGCATACAGAACCCCGTAGATGCAGAGGTCCAGCAGCGTGGCAAAAAAGCCCGCAATGGCAATGGGGCTCTTCCGCCGGTGATTCTTGTCAACGAATAGACTCATGCGCGCAGCTCCTTATCTGAGAAGGCCGGAATGGAGAGCCGGCGGACGGATTTCCGTCCGCCGGCCGTGTGAAGCAGTCAGGATCGCAGAAGCGCTGTTATCCGAGCATCTGCCAGAAGTCACGGACTGTGTTGTACTCCACATAGATCTGATCGGGATCGAAGGGAGACACATTCAGCTCGGAGTAGGGAGTGGATCCCTCAGCGGGCTCGATGTCGTCACGGACAGGCCAGCCGCCCAGGGTGTTGAAGGGCTCGTAGCCGCTGGTGTCGCCGTCGATGCCGCCCATCATGAAGCGGATCAGCAGCTTGGCGGCCGCGGGATGCTGGCAGCCCTCCACCACGTACAGGGTGTTGATGGCGGGGATGCCGGTGGTGGGATACAGGTTCACGGGGGCCAGGACCCAGCCGTTGTCCTCGTTCTTGCGCAGCTTGGAGGAGGCGCAGAAGCCGACGGGGGGATCGGGCTGGCCGGGGGTGCCGACGGACTCGGCGATCTCATCAGAAGAGGAGGTGTAGATGGGCTCGTTGTCATGCAGGCGCTTCAGGAACTCATAGCCGGCGTTGGCGCAGCCGTCGGAGAGCACCAGCTCCTCGCCGGTCAGCTCCTTGTAAGCGGCGGCCAGCTGATCGGGCACGTCACCCACGCAGAAGCCGGTGATCCAGGAGCCCCAGGACACGTTGTCCAGCGGGTTCTGCATCATGATCTTGCCCTTCCACTCCGGCAAGGTCAGCTGCCAGATGTTGGTGATGGGAGAGCCGTCGGGATAGGTCTCGGCATTGTAGAACAGCTGGGTCAGCTCGATGTACAGCGGGGTGGCAGTCTCCGTATAACTGGGATCGATATGTGCAAAGATGTCAGCGGGCTGATACAGATAGAAGATCTTGTTCTTCACATACTCGTTGTACAGAGAACCGTCCTGGTCCTTGATGTGAACCACGTCCGCCACGTACTGGCCGGCCTCGTGCTCACGGGTGACCTTGTCCAGCAGCTCGTTGGTGGAGATGTCGAAGGCCGTGCACTTGATCTCGGGATACTTGGCCATGAAGGCCTCCGCTACCTTTTCGCAGCGGGAGGAGATGGAGTACAGCGTGACCTCGCCGCCCTCCGCGATGGCCTGCTCATAGAGCTCCTCATCCGTCTCGTCGGTGGCCGACATATTGGCGGTCTCCTCCCAGGAGGAGACGCCGGCGTCACCGCTGCCGCCCTCCTCCGCGTCGCCGTCGGTGTTTCCGCCGCAGCCTGTGACTGTGAACAGCATCAGGGCGGCCAGCAGGGCGCTCAACAGCTTCTTGTGCTTCAACATGATTCTTTTCCTCCTTTTATCATTTCTTCCTCAGAACTTTATCACAGCGGCTGTCTGCCGTGGGATACCAGGGACTTGGAATTTGCTGATGCGAGGAAAATGGCGTCTGCCGGGTTCAGCGGGAATACTTGATGAGCTCTTCGGACGCGGCGTCAAAGACATTGATCTTCTTGGGATCGAAGGAGATGTAGACCGTCTCATCGCCGCTGTAGTGGGTGGAGCCCAGCTCCTTCACGGTCACCAGCTTCTCCTCCCCCACCCGGACGGAAACCAGCGTCTCGGAACCTGCGGGCATACCCGCGTACACGTGGGCCTCCACCTGGTTCGGGGCGCTCTGGGTCCGGGAGATGGTGATCTGCTCCGGCCGGACGCCCAGGATCACCTTCAGTTTGCCGGAGGCCGGGGCCTGGGCCGTCATGTCCTCCTTGGGGAACTCCAGGTGGCCCATGATGCCGTCCACCGACAGTCCGGAGGCCGTCACGGTGCCCTCCGCCTCCACGAAGTTGATGCTGGGGTTGCCGATGAAGTCCGCCACATACAGGTTCCGGGGGTTGCTGTACAGCTCCAGCGGCTTATCCACCTGGACCAGCTCGCCCTCCCGGAACAGAGCGATCTTGGTGGACATGGTCAGGGCCTCCACCTGATCGTGGGTCACGTAGATGATGGTGCTGCCGGTGTCGTGGTGGAGCCGCTTCAGCTCGGACCGCATATCCACCCGGAGCTTGGCGTCCAGGTTGGACAGGGGCTCATCCAGCAGCAGCAGCCGGGGCTCCGACACGATGGCACGGGCGATGGCCACCCGCTGCTGCTGGCCGCCGGAGAGCTCGGTGGGATAGCGCTTGGCGTACTGGCCGATCTGCATCCGGTCCAGGGCGCTGGCCACCATTTTCTCGATCTCCGCGGAGGGGATCTTCTTGATCTTCAGGCCGAAGGACACGTTCTCAAACACCGTCATGTGGGGCCACAGGGCGTAGGACTGGAACACCAGGTTCAGATTCCGCTGGGACGGGGGCGCGTAGTACGCCTCGGCGGCGTTGACGATCTCCTTGCCGTCCATGTAGATGAAGCCGTTCTGAGGCTTTTCCAGGCCGGACACCACCCGCAGCGTGGTGGTCTTGCCGCAGCCGGAGGGGCCCAGCAGCGTCATGAAGTCGCCGTCCTCGATGGTCAGATTCAGGTCCTTCAGCACGTGGTTCTTGCCGTAGAATTTATCGATATGCTTTAACTCAATCTTGCTCATGTTCGTCGTCTCCTCTCAGTTCTCTGTCCGCATCAGCCGGCCATGCTCTTGGCCAGGTCCGCCTTGCCGGAGAGATTCGCTATCGCATACACCAGGAACACGATAGAGAACATCACGATGGCCACGCAGTCCGAGGCCTGTGCCGAGTTGCCGTTCTGATACCGGAAGGCCAGATACGGCAGCGTGGAGGTGGTGGGGGTCATGATCAGGATGATCAGATCCAGCTCCTTCATGATGGAAACGAAGATCAGCATGAAGCCGGAGATGAAGCCGCCCTTGGACAGGGGGAACACGATCTTCACGAACCGGCGGAAGAATCCGGCGCCCTCGATGGTGGCCGCCTCCTCCAGCTCACCGCTGATCTGCAGCATATTGGAGGTACCGGCCCGTGCCGCGAAGGGCAGATGCTTCACCACGGACACCAGCGTCAGCAGGGCGAAGGTCCCGTACAGGGAGGGGATCAGCGTCACGCCGAAGATCTGCTGGGGACGGGAGAACATGGACAGGTAGATGCCGCCGAATGCCACGGACGGGATCAGATAGGGGATGAACACCAGCTGCTCCACCAGCTTGCCGTGGAACTTGCCCCGGCCCTTGGCGGTGATATAGCCCAGCATCTGGCCGAAGATGGTGCCGAACACGCCGTTCACCAGCGTCAGCCGCAGAGAGTTGAACAGGGAGTTCAGGAACTCGTCGTTCTTGAAGATGCCCGGCAGGCCCTCCATGATCTTCGGGTCCGGATCACCGATCCAGTAGTGGAGGGTGAAGTTGGACAGGGAGTAGACGCCCTCTTTCAGCATGAAGCTCTCCATGATCAGGATCACGATCGGCATGATGATGCCCACCGCGAAGAAGGCGAACAGGGCAATGGTGATCACCGGCTTGCCCACACGGCCCAGGCCGATCAGGGTGGACCGGCCGCCCTTGCCGCCGATGGTGGCGTAGGACTTCCGGGAGCCGATGAGCTTCTGGTTGACGAACACGGCGATGGAGGCGATGATGATCATCAGGATCGCCATGGCAAAGCCGGTCTGGGTGTTGGAGGAGTTGATGTTCCGATACAGCTGGCTGGACAGGGTGTAATACTGCACCGGAGAGCCCAGGTAGTTGATGGTGCCGAAGGTTCCGATGGCCTTGGAGAAGGTCAGGATCACCGCGGAGAGGATGGCCGGCAGCACCAGGGGCAGTGTGATCTTCCGCAGGATCATGGCCTTGCCCGCGCCCTGGATCTCGCCCATCTCCTCCAGCTCGGAGTTGATGGAGTCCAGCGCCGACGACACCAGCAGGTATGTATAGGCGTAATAGTGAAGTGTCAGCACGATGATGATGGCGATGGGGCCGTAGGCCAGCCACTCCGGCACATTCAGCCCCAGGGATGCCATGAAGCCGGGCGCGCCGCCCAACCTCGCTGTCTTGAACATGGACAGCCACGCCTGGGATTTGCACCAGGAGGGGATCATGTAGGGGATGATCACCGCCAGGGAGAAAAACTTCTTGAAGGGCAGATCCGAGCGGACCATCAGCCAGGCCAGGATGGAACCCAGCAGGATGGCGCACACGGACACGCAGACGCCGATGACCAGGGAGTTGATCAACGGCTTGATCAGCATGGTCCAGGAC